>Ga0334888_1001084_pt1 | contig 37723 bp, 37 predicted proteins | sample GraSluR1_MG_FD_207227 | JGI IMG/M metagenome (GOLD analysis project Ga0334888, IMG submission 207227) | Sludge microbial communities from methane-producing bioreactor in Wageningen University, Netherlands - Granular Sludge_3_08-R1 | ecosystem: Engineered > Bioreactor > Anaerobic > Unclassified ...
GATGAAAAAGCCATGTTATGTTTATATATTTCACTTTCATATTGCTCCTCCATTTGCTTTTCTTCATCTTGAGCAGCTTCTAAACGCGCTGCAGCTTCTATGGAAATATATAGCGGTTTGCTATCCAGGAATTCTTTATAAACCTGTACAGTCTTGCCGCTGAGAGGACAAACCTTGGTAATACCCTGCCCTTCAAAACTGACAGAAGGGAAATAGCAACTTTTGTTAACTACTAATTGCATAAATAAAGCCTCTAAATCTTCAGAAAATTTATTTTCCAGATGGAAATTTTCCATTATTGAAACTGCCGTTTGTAAACCGGGGGCATTTCGTATAAGCTCACTAGTCCATGCTTTTATAAAGAGCTTCCCTGCTTCTTTATTCTTAAAAAAAAGCAGGGCTTTCCCGCCCCCGCTAAAACCGATTTCATAATCAATATTCAAATTATCCAAAAGCAAAATTTTATCCGGATTTATTTCCCATTCATCAATGTAATCGTTATTATCAAATGTTTTCATAAACGCATTTTTTAAATCCTCTTCAAAAATGCGCTTTACAATACACGAAGCTCCCAAGTTTTCCTTAAGGCGATTACTGCTGAATACATACTTTTGAATCGAAACAGTATCCAACAGCACAGCACATACTGTTTTATCCATTTTTCGCTTTATCCCCCTTTTGCAACTATACCCTTATTCCCATATATACTCATACAACCTTTTCCAGAGGCATTCCGATGTCAGCAAATCATCAAGTCCGATAACTAAAAACTGCTTACTAAGTGAACCAGTCTCATACAATAATTCTGTTTCTAATTTTTTAACCTTTAATTTATTAAGACTTGTAACTAACACTGATTTGACTTCGTCACCGCCGATTTGCCTTGTTCGGTGCATTATCTCAAAACCCTTCCGTTTCATTTCTCCGTAATTTTTTGATATCCCGCAGGAAATGCCGCATAATTCGTAACCGTTAATTGTAATAACATCTAATTCAAATTTTGTTCTAACTTGCCATTCCGGCTTTTTCATTTCCCAGTTTTCTAAAACCTGCCCCTTTATCCCTTTATTAGTCCTTCCAGATTTTAGTGTTTCAGCAACATAACTTTCTAACCAATACCCATTTGTTCGTGAATATGTATTGTTACAAATCTCCTGTACAATCTTTTCATAATAATCCAGTGGTTGTCCCTGATCCTGATACGTTTGGGCACCAATTTTTTCAAAACCATGTAAATGGATAAGGTCCTCAACATCAAATATGATCTCCTCTCGCATATCTTTACAAATTATCGTATTCTGATTATCATTTATCAGCATGTGGTTACGTGCATCCAAATAGGAAAAAGAAATAGAATCCTGTAATTCTTGTTCAAAAAATCGATACGTATGCACAGCCATTGATTTTGTTCCCCCGGTATAATTCATATGATATATTCGGGGTTTATCGTCTTTTTGCTCATTTAAGATAAAACCTTTTTTAAGATCACGCTGAATAGCTTTCGCATCACCACTTATTTTCAGAAAAATCTCCGGGAAACTCTTGTTGTCAAATCTTTCTGGATACGTTTTTATTAACAAATCTTTAATCCGGTTCGCATAGTCTCTTGTTCCTTGCTGGCCTATCCGCATATTTGTCTCAGAACAAATCATCCAAATTTTTTTTAATGATTTACTATGGTTAGTGAAATAGGCAGCAGTCAGATAATTCGGTAATGGATTAGTACCAATCAGCAAAATAAGATCAGTTATACTATTCATATTTTCTCCTTTCATCAATTCATAGCTTCTCGTAGTGGAAGCTGTACCAATCTCTTTGTATAGCATTTTTTCGTATATACTATTCATAAGAATACCAGCATCAGTCAAAATCGACATGGTAACCCATTCACAATTTTCAATAATTATTCGGTAAATCCCTAACCCGTATCATCTATTTGCAAGGCAAAATACGGAGCCAGTTCAGCGATCAATATACTGCGCTCAACTCGGCCTTCGGGAAAATCCAGCCATTCATAAAGTTTTCCATAAATACTGGTCAATTGGTTAACCACCGTACGTTCTTGCTTATGCAGATGCCCTGCAATAGTGGCATTATCCCATCCCTGACAGGCCAATCGTGCCACCTGACGTTCTGCCTTTGATAACCAGTGTTCAACAAATTCCCGCCTTCGCCGCATTTTTTATTCTTATCCAGATTTTCTTGCCAGTGAATTAAATCCATCGGGTCGGCAAATTCTTCCATGCCCAATAATAATGAGGCTTCTTCCCATCTCACTACAGGAATTTCGATAAGCAAATGGCTGTTATGATCATTTATATGCATTTCCTGCCTATCCCCGGATTTCAAACCTTCAGTGAGAAGGTACCACAACCGATCCTCCGCTCGAAAAAGCATTTGTGCCACAACCATTGCCATAATACCCATTACCTTACGGCCACCAGCTACTGATAGATGTACTGTCATACCTTTTTGTTTACATCCCTTTATGACTTGATAAATGATTTTTGACATGATATTAACATCATCAGCGGTACGAAAGTCATCCAGGGCATTCCCCCCTCCGACAATCAAAACTCGTCTTATTATGATTGGGGAATAATTTCCTATTTCATGCTCTATCTTTTCTATTCCGCTGATTACTGATGGAGCTTCGGTATATAACAGCACCAGTTCTCCAATATTACAGCCTTTTGATAAAAGTGAGTCCAATACCAATGTAACAACCTGTGATTCCGTACCCACAGTTGCAATTAATGTCTCCTCTTGCCCAAATGCATTCATAGTAATTCTCCATCCCCAATTTAAACAAGCAAATACTTTATATCCGCTAACTTCGTAAATCTATCTATGATTTACTTGTTTTCGATTCTCCTCAGCAACTGCAGCGCATCTTTCAATCCATTCTTATTTCCAACAGCATCATGCTTCCTACCCCACCACCTCCCAACATCCAAACCCCTGTGAATTCTTTGAGCCCAGGCCGGTGTCGTAGGCTACTTTGATGAGGTCGGGGTTGCCTTTTAGCCAGTAGATGCCGGCGTAGGCTTTTATGTAGGTTCCTTTGTAATCTATAATCCTGGCGAATTTATGTTCTTGCATGCCGTTGGGGATTATTTTGAATTCCTGGTTTTCCGGGCGGTGGCCGTATATGATTTCGTGTTTTGCCAGCAGATTGTTTCTGGCGATTTCCACAAATCTGGGTTTCCAGGGAGAGTAATATTCGGTTCTCTTTTTTTCATCATCATTTATTGTTGAGTAGGCGGCCATGGGGGAGAGCATTTTTATTTTTACCTGTTCCGCTGCTTTAAAATTTTTATGAACATTGATACTATTGATTTCTACAGGCTGCTGCCCCATGAAATTGTAGTCTGATTTTATCAGGGTTTCGGCCAGGTCAGTGATAAACTGCTCCACAGCTGAGGAAACCACCAGTTTAAAAGGTGGGAAAAAACCTATTTCCCTGGTTTCTTTATGCATTTTGAATCGTCCCAGTAAGCGGGAGTAGGTGAATAATTTGAATTGCTTATTATGCAGGTTATAACCCTGTTGATGAAGAAATGTCCGGTAATCTTTATCACTCAGGTTCTGATAGAGGAAGCCCTGCAGGATATGATTATAATGTACCGGCAATCGCAGCTCTTTTTCGGCATTTATTTCTATACTTATACGCATTTGTACTCACTTCCATATATTTCATTAATTTCTAGTTCTATTTTGTGACAAATAATTCCTGCAAAATATTTTACTTTATGGATAAGACAATAGTGTGTCGCTTAATTTAATTTTGTAATATTTTTTTCAATAAAAAAACCGGGATATTATATACCCCGGCGCGAATGAGTTCTTTTCTATATTAAAACATTTATCTGTCTCCGCTTAGGAAATCGCCCAGTATTCCGCCGCCGATGCCGCCTGCACCTTTTTGTTCGCCTCGGGATTGGAAAGAGGCAGCGGCAGCAATACGGTCAGCCAGGCGAGACAGTGGCAGGCTCTGGAGAAATACTTTTCCGGGACCGGTTAAGCGTGCCAGAAACAGTCCTTCACCACCGAAAAGGGCATTTTTGAATCCACCAATAAATTGAATATCATAATCAACTGATGGCGAAAAAGCTGCCAGGCATCCGGTATCAACCCTCAAGGTTTCTCCGGCAGCCAGGTTCTTTTCCACCAGGGTTCCGCCGGCATGCACAAATGCCATTCCATCACCCTGTAGTCTCTGCAGGATAAATCCTTCCCCTCCGAAAAGCCCTGCTCCAATTTTTTTGGTGAAAGCCACTTCTATCTCGATCCCCCGTGCAGCACAGAGAAAAGAATCTTTCTGGCAAAGAAAACTGCCTCCCATTTGCTGCAGGTCAAGGTTGATTATTTTCCCTGGATACGGAGCTCCGAAAGCTACATGCTCCTTTCCCCGACCGTTATTCATAAAGGTAGTAATGAAAAAACTCTCTCCGGTGATGGCTCGCTTGAATCCTTTGAATAGTCCGCCTCCGGTACCGGTCTGCATTTCAATATCCTGATCCATATACATCATGGCGCCGGCTTCAGCTCTAACCCCTTCCCCCGGGTCCAGTTCTATTTCTACAATCTGCATATCATCGCCGAATATCTGATAATCGATAACATCAGCCATAGTATTATCTCCTCCCTGATCTTTTTATAGTTATATTAATAAAGAATGGTAGTTTCTGCAAACCTTTTTGCCAAGTCTTAGTTTTTGTAATTGAGAGTTTTGCATGATTAAAAAATCCAACTTGACTTGTCATTTTGAGCATTAGCGAAGCCGCCTTAATCGTGAGCAAAGCGAACATCAATAGTCTCCGGCGGGGCTGGTCCCTTTGGGAGGGATATAAGATCCTTCGGCTTTGCCGCAGGATGACAGCACAAAAATACTTGCCCAATGATATGGAAAAGTTAATTATAAATTCTTAATTACAAAACCTTGCGAACGAGGCTGCAAATTCTATAGGTTCTCCGGGCACCTGCCCCGGACTCATTCAGCAGTTCTGCTGCTATAGCCTGCAGCTTTTCTTTTTTCACCTTGGAATCACTCAAGTACATAGCCAGTAGTCCTTCTACAACAGTTTTATCGAATGCCTGCGATTCGCTGATTTCTGTACATCTGTGGGCTTCCCGGACAAATAGCTTTAACCTTGCAAGCATTTCTTCATGGTTTTTATAATAAAAGGTGAAATTTAGGTCGCCGCCTTCTCTATCCTCTGTTTGATCTATCAGATAATCCAGGAGTATATGCAGGCCGCATATCCATGGAAAATATGCTTCTATGCTTTGCTTTATGTGTTCCCTTTTCAGGTTCTTCCGGCTGGCCAGGTCAAAGAGGGCAAATACTGCCAGTGTTGAGCCGCTGGCAGCAGCAAATTCCTGCCAGTAGATTTCCGGGTATTCTTGCAATTTTTCATTAACCCAGTTTTTCAGGTCGTTCTCTCTGTATTCCAGGGCCAGGTGTTTTTTGACCTGTAATTGTATATAATAATCCACCAGCCTCATTAATTCATCATATACCATAAAATATGACGGCAGTTTTTCTATGCACAGGCGGCATTCCCTTACCAGTTTTCCCAAATAAATTCCATCATCTTTGAGCGGGAAATACCTGTAATAATCCTCCTGCTCCTTTCCGGGGGTAAGGGCATCAATAAGTGCCTGGTGAAGCTGCAGAAATGCCCTGCCATCTGTACTGCCGGCACGGTCGCAGAGATTGTCCAGATAGTCGCATATGGTCTGATAAGCAACTATCAATTTCAAGACAGTTTCCCGGTTATTACAGGGGATAGCAAAAACAGCTCCCCCCTGACAGTGAAATGCCTTGCTATCCAAGCTTGCCAGTGCTTGCTGACGCAGTTCAGCTTCGCTGCACAGCTTTGCTTCTCTTTCCCACTTGCTCAACAATTTGTTTACCTGCGGAAGTATTCGGAAAATGTAATATACCAGTATTCGGCTTTGCCTGGTAGCCAGCTTGCTGAAGTGGCTGCCTTTCGTTGGATATTGATTAGTCTTAATGTATGTTTCCACTAAGGGGCCTCCTGTCATGTATTCCCTGGCAATTCAACTTCTTATAGTAATCCTCCATCAAAAACAGGCTCATTTCCCTGAGTTCTTGAATTGCCGGACTCATGGGGAATTTGTCCAGGGCTTTTAAACCACATTTCAAGAACAGATGGGAAACCTCTATAGATTTGTATATCGCTCCGGTTTCCAGCAGTATTTTGACAAGCAGGGGGATAGTTTCGGAACTCAAAGTTTTACTCTGTATGACATGCTTAATCCAGCTGCCCTTCTCCTTATCCTGCATAGCGAAGATCACCGGCAGAGTAATATTCCCCTGCAAGAGGTCATTCCCGGCAGGTTTTCCCAGGAGACTGCTTTCAGATACAAAGTCCAGTACATCGTCAATTATCTGGTAAGCGTAGCCCAGGCATAGCCCGAATTGTTCAAGAATTGAGACTTCTTTTGTGGACATATTTGCAGTAAGAGCACCCACTTTACAACTGGAAGCAAAAAGGCAGGCTGTTTTGCGGTAGGATTTTTCATAATAGTCAGCTTCGCTGATCTCGGTATCGAATAACATCGCCAGCTGTTTTATTTCCCCGGAACACATAATCTGTATGGTAGTGCTTACGCTCTCCATGACCTTACGGCAATTATGCTCATTAATCAGATTAAATGCCGTAGCAAAAAGGTAATCTCCGGTTAATACGCTTCTTTGATTCCCCCAGAGCTTATTCAGGCTATCCCTGCCTCTTCTCATCTGTGAACGGTCGATAACATCATCGTGAACCAGGGAAGCCAGATGAATGAGTTCTATGGCTACCGCCATATCCCTTAGCAGATCGGCATCATGGGGATGAAGGGACGCGGTCAGATAAACCATGCGGGGTCTCAGCATTTTGCCGCTGCTGATCAGCAGGTAATCGATAATTTTTTCTATTTCTGAATTGTCGGTTTTCAGGACTTCCCGCATCCTATTCTTAACTCTTTCCGCGGGAAATGGATAGATTTTGCGACTCATATCCGAGTTGATAGGTAAACACCCCTTAAAGTGTAAATATTTACTAGTATTTTACCCACTCGGATATAATATATACGGTTTTCTATTCCGCTTTCTTTAGCACCTGCTGATGAGCATAATTTTCCAGGTAGTCATCCAGTTCCATATCGATCTCTATCCCCTTACGTTCGGACATAGCTCGTATATAGAAGTCAGCAATGGCAGGGTTCTTGGGCAGGAGGGGGCCATGCAGATAGCTGCCTATAAGGTTGTGATACCTTATCCCTTCTGTCCGATCTTTCCCATTGTTACCATAGCCTTTGACCACCGTACCAAAGGGCTCCAGAGAACTGTCCTGAAAATAGGTCCTCCCCCCATGGTTCTCAAAGCCCACTACAGATATGCTTTTTCCATCTATTTTTGAATTGAGTACAATATTACCTATCAGGCGTCCTTCTTCTCCTCTGGTATAAAAATCAAAAAATCTCAAACCATCCATTAACTTTCCGTCACTGCTATGGTAAGAACTACCCAGCAGTTGATATGCTCCGCAGATAGCCAGCACAGGCAATCCAGACTCTATTTCGGCCATCAAGCGGTCTGATTTCCGGAGCAAATCACGATAAACCAGCTCCTGTTCCCTGTCAGATCCCCCACCCATAAAAATCATATCTACCTGGCTGCAGTCCCAGTTATCACCCAGACCATAGCTCTTAATACTACAGCTATGACCATACCATTCCAGGCGTTTTCGCAGACAGAAAAGGTTTCCCCGATCACCGTAGAGATTCATTAAATCCGGATACATATGGGCTAAAGTATACAAAGCCATCTCCTATTCACCTCTTAGCAGAAATATTTATTACTTGAAGGTTCTGCCTGATTAAAAAATCCAACTTGTCATTCTATAAGCGTTAGCGAAACCACCTTAATCGTGAATGCACGAACATTAGTAGTGCCCGGAGAGAGAATTTAAGATCCTTCGGCTTTGCCTCAGGATGACAGTACTAAAATACAACGAACGATATATGAAATAGTTAATTATGCAAAATCCTCACTTAAGTATTAAAAATCAATTTTCTGTTTCAAACTGTTTTTCCAGGATTTCGCCGCTGTCCTCCTGCATCTTTACCAGTATCTTTCTGCATTCAAAAAGCGCCGTATAAGTGGAAAGAATATAGCTTACCCGACCCTGCTTATTGACAACGGTTTCAATGCCATTCTTCAGATCTGTTTTTATGATAATAGCATCGGTATCAAATCCTGAGTATTTGACCCTTAAAGCCAGGTCCCCGCTGCGCAGACCGGAAGCTACAATAGTAGCAATTTGGGCTTCCGGGGAATTAATTATTTCCATTTCCGCATCCCATATCCAGGATATATCTCTGCCATCTGCCGCGTTATCATTCAAGGCAAAAAATATATCTTTAGCTTCCTTATCACTGACAATGGCTGAAAGGGTCTGGTTTAGGCCAGTGGGGTTTTTCACCAGTATAATTACGACCCTTTTGCCATTTATAAAGAACTCTTCCATTCTGCCTGCTCTGGGCTGGTAAGCAGCAATAGCTCTCTGGATAGTATCATCCTGAATCCCCAGCAGTTTACTCACAGATACGGCAGCCAGTATATTGTAGGCATTATAAAAGCCCTGATAAGGACTCTTTATGTCAATATTATTGACCTTAAAGCTTATTCGGGGATTCATCTGCAAGTCATGCCCGCAGAAGTTGGGCTTCGGGTTGTGACTGCCGCATGCAGGACAGCTGAACCTGCCTAATTGTGCATAATGATAGCGTTCATACTGCAACTCGCTGCCGCAAAAGACGCAGTAACGTCCTTCCCTGCTTTCCATGCTGCCAAAACTATCATATTCCGTATTATCGAATCCAAAATACCAGCAGTGCAGACCGGTCTCATTTTGAAAATGTACCACCAGGGGATCATCTGCATTGAGAACCAGTTCTATATCCGTGTTCCTGACCGAGTCCTTTATGAGATTAATGGTATAGTCCAATTCGCCATATCTATCCAGCTGATCCCTGAAGAAGTTGGTAATAAGTAATACTTTGGGGGTCAATTCTTGCAAGAGCAATGGAACATTGGCCTCATCTGTTTCCAGCAAAGCATAGTCAAATCTTTGTCTGCCTGATAAATCGCTGGCGTTAACAAATGCCGCAGTAATTCCGGCCATCATATTAGCCCCCGCCTGATTATGCACCAGGCTGTAGCCCTTTTCTTTTATTATGGCAGCCATCATATTGGTGCTGGTCGTTTTGCCATTGGTACCGGTAATGACGATTATTTCTTCATTTATATTGGCTGCCAGTTCCCTCAAAATACTCGGGTAAATCCTTCTGGCTACCTGCCCGGGAAAATTGCTGCCCTGCTTGCCCAGTAAATGACTCAGCCAAATTGCTATCTTTCCCAATAATATTGCCAGAATAATCAATAGTTTTTTCATACCCAACCCCATCTATTTTTATCACTTAATAAATTTACCACATTCCATATTTCTGTAAAAGCGCATTAAAAAAAAAGACCTGCTATGCAGGGTCTAAAGAGCATTCAAAAGATGAATCACAGTTTCTGACCATACATGCCAGTCCGTCCGTGGACATCACCGTTTTTGCGTTATTGTTTAAACGCGGCTATAGGTCCCATGTACGTCCCCACAGCGACGTTTAATTGATACCTTTGTGCCCGCCAATAAGCTTTTTTGAGAAACCAGGACCTGCTGTGCCGGGGCTTTTCAGGAACCAAACCTCGCTAACAAATCATGAAATCTGGGTCGGCGGGGAGTACTGTTTTCAGCGAGTTTTTCATAAACCTCCTGCAGCTTCAAGGCCATGTTAGCTGAAGAAAGGTTTTGCGCCTTTAGATAAGCATTGGCTTTCAATCGCTTATATAATATTTCGTCATTTAAAACCCTTATTACTGCATTACAAAACTCATTTCGATCACATTCGGTCAGGACACCGTTAATACCATCGTCAACCATATCCTGAACCCCGTAGGCTCTAACAGCTACCACCGGCAAGCCTGAAGCCATGGCTTCTATCAAAACCAGTCCCTGGGTCTCGGTCATGGAAGAAAAGACAAAAAGATCTGATGAGGAATAAACATCTACCAGGGTTTCAAAAGGCAATGCACCGGTAAAAATCACATCGGTATCCAGAGAGAAGTCAAGACTTCTCGCCAGATCTCTCAGTTCGGTCTCCAATGGCCCTTGCGCTGTAATCACCAGAGTAGTCTCAGGCATCTGCATATTAATTTGCCGAAAAGCCCGGATAAGGAATTCCAGGTTTTTCTCTTTGCTCAATCTGCCTACAAACAGCAATATTCTTCTGTTATCCGGGATGCCATAGTTCGTGCGCAGCCAATCTTTCTGAATATGTTCAAATTTATGCAAAGGTACCCCCGTAGGTATCACTGATACCGGACTTTTTATGCTATATCCATTTAAAAGGGTTTCGACTTCTTTACTGGGGACGATTATATGGTCGCATTGATTGCAGAAATTATTGCTTAATTTCAGCGCCATATCCCTGGCCAGTTCCTGGGCTACAGGAACATAGTGTGCATATTGATCATAAAGGGTATGGTAAGTAAAAACTATAGGGATCTTATATTTACGTGCATAATGAAGCCCTACCCTTCCCATAGTAAAAGGCGAATGCACATGAATAATATCCAGGTTCAGTTTCTTAACCAGCATTTTAATCCCGGGAAGAACCGGAATTGCCAGTGTAAAATCAGGATTGGTTGGTGAAGGTAAGGAATAAAAACGATAGACCCCTTGCTCCTGTTCATGATAATCAGGATAACTGGGAGCAAAAATATATACTTCATGTCCCAGCTGGATCAGTTCTTCTTTAAAGGTTACAATTGAGGTAACCACACCGCTGGTATATGGCCGATAACTGTCAGTAAATATGCCAATTCTCAAGGTGCCGCCTCCTTTGCCTATTATTCCCATTGCTCTAAGTACAATATAAGCTATTGCCGATTGCTTTACAAGTATCCGCTGCTGGTCACACTAAGAAAATGCATTCATATTCAGCATTTTCTATTATATCTCTGGCTATTGATAAGAATCTTGCCTGATATATTACTATTTATTCATAAAACTCGTAACCTGCAACCTGAATTGCTTCTCCCTTATCAGCCATCCTTGCCGAGGATAGTATGTCTTCTTCTGCCGGCCTTGTGGTTTTATCCTGCTTTTGCCGGGCACATTCAGAACACAGGGTGGTATTCAAGACTCGTTCAAGCCTGGCTTTCTCAATATTCTTGCCACACAGTTCACAGACACCATACTGACCGCTGTTATAACGCTTGATAGCATCATTTACTTTTTCCAGTTCCAGCTCCAACAATTCCAGGAGTCCATTATCCTTTTCCCGTTCATACAATTCTGAAGCTATATCGGCCGGATGCTGGTCATATAATGAGAGTTCGCCGGTAGATTGGCTGAGCGGTTGCATAATGTCTTCCTGCTTTTTCTTGATAATATTTTCCAATTCCTCTTTTCGGGTCCATAATTTATATATATCAGTCAAATATCAACACCTCAAATCCTTCCGTCAGTAGAATTAAAAACGGAACCCCCAATTTTCAGCTGTTCCTGAACAATCTCCACAATCTCAGCAATGAAATCCCCAATTAACGGTATATTGAGCACAATCATTTCCTGCAAAACGTATATTACTATCGCCGCTAAAATAGTAAATCCTATAGCCATCCCGAAACCGCGGGCAATACCAGCCCAAAAATTCGCAAAAAACAGGCGTCGTGGATTATGGAGCATCTCAATATATTCGGCAATTCCAATTTTCTCCATATTAAGAGAAATCTCATCTATTTTTTCCTTTATCTCCTGAAGGTATTTGTTTTCTTCAGATTTCCCGGGTTCCATTTTCAAAAACTCCACCCTCCACTCTATTTAATATTATTCCAATAATTCGATGGCAAATACTATTTAATTATTTAAAGCATGAATTGGTGCTGGTATCCTTCCCTTTCGCTTAATAAAATCAGCAGCTGAATACTGATTGACCTTCATTACTGGTGCCCGTCCCAGTAAACCGCCAAATTCCACCCACTCACCTTCCTTTTTGCCAGGAGCGGGAATTATTCTTACTGCTGTAGTTTTCCTGTTAATCATCCCTATCGCTGCCTCATCAGCAATAATGGCAGCAATAGTATCAGCAGCTGTATTTCCCGGAATGGCTATCATATCCAGACCGACTGAACAAACACAGGTCATGGCTTCCAGTTTATCAATGGATAAGGCTCCATCTTCCACAGCTTTAATCATCCCCGCATCTTCACTGACCGGAATAAAGGCCCCGGAAAGACCGCCAACATAAGAAGAAGCCATGGCTCCTCCTTTCTTGACAGCATCGTTCAACATTGCCAGAGCAGCAGTGCTTCCATGGGTTCCAGCTCTTTCCAGGCCCATTGATTCCAGGATATCAGCTACGCTGTCGCCAATAGCCGGAGTAGGTGCCAGAGACAAATCTACTATTCCAAAAGGAACTCCCAGCCTTCTGGAGGCAACCCTTCCCACAAGCTCTCCTGTTCGGGTTATCTTAAAAGCTGTATTTTTAATAATATTTGCCAGTTCACCCAAATCACTGTCAGGATAATTTTTTACTGCGTTCAAAACCACGCCCGGTCCGCTGATTCCAATATTCAATATTGATTCCGCTTCTCCAGGTCCATGAAAAGCACCTGCCATAAATGGGTTGTCCTCTACTGCGTTGCAGAAGACAACCAGCTTGGCACATCCCAGTCCATCTCTGTCTCCTGTTAATTCGGCGGTTTGTTTGATTATCCTTCCCATCATGAAAACCGCATCCATATTAATTCCTGCTTTGCTGGTAGCCAAATTAACCGAGGAACAAACCCGTTCAGTACCGGCAAGTGTTTCCGGAATAGCCTCAATCAATGCCAGATCCCCCCGGGTAAAGCCTTTATGAACCAATGCCGAAAAACCGCCCAGGAAATTCACCCCCACTTCGATGGCAGCCTTGTCCAAATATTTGCCGGTTTTTATTACCTCGGCACAGGAAAGGCCATCAATTACCATGGATAGTGGGGTCAGGGATATACGCTTATTTATAATGGGTATCCCATATTCTTTCTCTATTTCTTCTCCTGTTTTCACCAGATCTCTGGCATATCGCACAATTTTTTCATAGATTTTTTTGCCGGTTCCTTTTCCATCATTTTCCCTGCAATCCTGAATATTAATACCCATGGTTATGGTCCTGATATCCAGGTTCTGCATTTGAAACATATGGACAGTTTCCAGTATTTCGTCTTTACTCACACTGAACGGCATAATCCACTCTCCTTTATAATAAGCTCAACTGTCGCATTTGACAGAGAATGCGACGCAAGGGAAATTTACGTTGTAGATATCAAAAGGGAAAACTGTAGTTTTCCCTTTTTAAAGACAATGCTATTATTTACTATTACTAATGCTGTAATCAATGGTTTACGGGGAAAAACTGATCAAATTCGGTGCATGAATTTAAATATATCTTCATGATGAACACTGATTTCCAGCTCCAGTTCCCGGCCTTTTTCCCCAAGCAGTGTTTTAAGTTCAGCCAGTTCCACGGTGCTGCCGGAAAAATCAACCACCATGACCATAGTAAAAAAGCCCTGTAAGATAGTCTGGCTGATATCCAGAATATTCACATTCGCTCTGGCCAGAATGTTCGATATGCCTGCTATTATACCAACCCGGTCGTGTCCCAGAACCGTAATAATCAGTTTTTTGCTTTCTTCCACGTATTATCCCCCTGTTCTCGCCACTTTCAGACTCGATCTTTATTCTATTGAATTATATCAGTTTTCATTTACTTCATACTTTTATAATTTGCTGACTACTTCCTGACAACGCCTGCAAAGAGTCGGGTGTTCTTCATTTTCGCCTACGGATGGCTCTATGATCCAGCATCTTTCACATTTTTCACCCTCCGCAGCCTGAACACTGACCCAGATTCCGCTCAATTCTTCCAGGGAAACGGCTGAATCCTCTTTTTCATTTTCAGCCCTCAGATCAGCCCTGGAAACAATAAACATTTTCTCCAGTTGCTCAAACGTTTTCAGTACCGCAAACCATTCCTCACTGGCATAAACTGTAACCCGTGCTCCCAGAGAATGACCTATCACTTTTTTATTTCTGGCCTCTTCCAGGGCTTTGGTAACTACCTCACGCACTTCCAGAAGCTTTTCAAATCTGGATTCCAATGCTTCGTTTATATATTCATCTTGATATTGCGGCCAATCCAAAAGCTGCACACTTTCAAGCTGTCCTTCTTTTTTCAACTGTCCCCATACTTCTTCAGTCGTATAAGCCAGTATGGGAGTAAGTATTACTATCAGAGCATTTAGAATTTCGTAAAGTACAGTCTGGGCCGCCTTTCTTTCAGGATCATCCGGATGGGAACAATAGAGTTTATCTTTTAAAATATCAAAATATATGTTGCTCAGGTCAATAGTACAGAAATTATGCACTGAATGGAAAACTACATGGAATTCGTAATCATCATAGGCTTTTGTTACTCTCCGGATAAGCTTATCGAGCTTCAACAATGCCCATTTATCCAGTTCAGTCAAGTTCTTGTAGTCAACACAGTCCTTATCCGGGTCAAAATCAAACAAATTCCCCAGTATGAAGCGGCAGGTGTTCCTGATCTTACGATAAGCCTCCGCACACTGCTTTAAAATATTGTTGGATACTGAAACATCGTTCCGGTAATCAGCAGAAGACACCCAGAGTCTGAGAATATCAGCCCCCATCTGCTCGATCATTTTTAAAGGATCTACTACATTACCCATTGATTTTGACATTTTTCGGCCTTTTTCATCGACCAGGAAACCATGGGTCAAAACCTGCCGGTAAGGCGCCTTGCCTTTTACTGCTACAGCGGTTGATAAAGAAGAATTAAACCACCCTCTGTGCTGGTCGCTTCCTTCCAAATACATATCGGCGGGCCAGCTTAATTCATCATAGGTTTCCAGTACCCCCATATGGCTGGAGCCGGAATCAAACCAGACGTCCATAATATCGCTTTCTTTAGTGAACTCTTTGCTTCCACAGGCACACTGGACACCTTCGGGAAGCAGTTCTGCGGCATCTTTAATAAACCAGATATCAGAGCCATGTTCAGCAAATAGTTGACTGATTTTGGCTATAGTCTCATCATTTATCAGGGTTTCACCACAGGCAGCACAGTAAAAAATAGGTATGGGAACACCCCAGGTACGCTGCCGGGAAATACACCAATCACCGCGATCTCTCACCATATTATATATGCGTTCCCGTCCCCAGGAAGGTATCCAGCGCACACTATCAATGGCTTCCAGTGCCTCTTGGCGGAAACCGTCTATTGAAGCAAACCATTGTTCAGTAGCCCGATAAATAATGGGATTTTTGCAACGCCAGCAAAACGGATACTGGTGTTCTACTTTGGAAGCCTTGAGCAGCATTCCCCTGTTCTTCAATTCTTCAATAACATCATTATTGGCATCATGCACATATAAACCAGCAAATTTACCAGCCTCATCGGTAAACCTGCCGCTATTGTCTACAGGAGATATGACTTCCAGCCCATATTCTTTGCCAACATAGAAATCATCTTCACCATGACCCGGTGCTGTATGAACACATCCGGTTCCGGCTTCCAGGGTAACATGCTGTCCCATGATAAGCAGTGAATCCCTTTCAATAAAGGGATGCCGGCATACAGCTCTTTCCAGGCTTTCACCTTTATATTCATTCAATATCGTCCAGGAATTCCATTCCAGTTCCCCGGCTAGTGTTTCCAGCAATCCTTTGGCAACAAGATATTTTTCTGAGGAGACTTCCACCAGGACATATTCAAATTCCGGATGCAATGATATTGCAGTATTGGCAGGAAGGGTCCATGGTGTAGTAGTCCAGATAATAACAAAAGCATCTTCAGGTATTAAGCCTTTACCGTCTTTGACCGGGAATTTGACATAAATCGATGGTGAGGTTTTGTCACCGTATTCGACTTCAGCCTCGGCCAATGCCGTCTCGCAACTGCCACACCAGTAAACCGGTTTCAATCCTTTGTATATATAACCCTTTTTAGCCATTTCGCCAAAAACTTTGATCTGTATAGATTCAAATTCGGGTTTTAATGTTAGATAAGGATTGGCCCAATCCCCTCTTACTCCCAGACGCTTAAACTGTTCTCCTTGAATATCCACGTATTTCAGAGCATATTCCTTGCAGAATCTCCTGAATTCCAGTACATCAGTTCGATGGCGATCCAATCCCAGGTTTTTGATGGCCTGTTGTTCAATAGGCAATCCGTGAGTATCATAACCTGGAACATAGGGCGCATCATATCCGAGCATAGACTTTTGTTTTACTATGATATCTTTAAGAACCTTGTTCAATGTATGTCCAAGGTGAATATCGCCATTGGCATAGGGAGGACCATCATGCAAGATAAACTGCTCATTACCTGCATTTTTCTCCTGCACCTTTTTATATATGTCAATTTTCTCCCAGAATTTCAGGATCTCTGGTTCCCTTTTCGGCAGATTAGCCCTCATCGGAAACTCCGTTTGGGGAAGATTCAGTGTAGCATCATATTTTCCTTTGGCCATTAAATAACCACCTCACATTTTTTTTGCAAAAATAAAAAACTTTTCATCCCAAGGGACGAAAAGTATTCTTCCGCGGTACCACCCTAATAGCATTTCTCCTTAGTCAAATGCCACTTGATGCTTTTAACGCAAGTTAAACGTTCAAACCTACTAACCTTAAAAGAAATTCGGAATGAAAGACTCCGGGGCGATCTTCGTCCGAAATGCTGGTATCTGGCTCCCACCAATCCAGATTCGCTGTCACCTTCCATTTTCGGCTACTGTCCCGTTCATTGTCCAGGATTTATTTTCTATTCTTACAAACCGTATTTTATTCTAGCATATAGGTAAACCCCATACAAGTCTATTTTGAAAGAATACTATATCGTATTATCCCCTTTTCACAGTCTGGTAAACGTGAAATAAGCAAAGGCTTTATTATTTCTTATCAATATTTTTGCTGCACAGTTCTTCTATTATACAGGCTGAGCAGTCGGGTTTCCTGGCTTTGCAAACCCTTCGGCCATGAAAAATCAAGAGGTGATGAGCATCACTCCATCTGTCTTCAGGTATTAATTCCTTTAACCTCAGTTCCGTATGTTTGGCTTCCTTGCTGCTTATAATCCCCAGGCGATTAGCTACCCGATGTACATGAGTATCGACTCCCAGTCCCGGTTTGTTAAACCCCACAGCCAGCATTACATTGGCTGTCTTTCTGCCAACTCCAGCCAAGGTCAGCAGTTCTTCGAAATTTTCCGGTACTTTTCCCTGGTATTCTTCAATGATCCTGGCTGATAGTTTTTTGATATTCGCAGCTTTTGTTTTATAGAGACCAACACCTCTTATTAAATTTTCCAGTTGGGAAATATCCATTTCAGCGAAATCAGCGGGCTTGTTATAGTGCCTGAATAATTCCATGGTAACCCGGTTAACCTGCTCATCGGTGCTCTGAGCTGAGAGAACCACAGCAATCAGGAGTTCAAATATACTGCCGAAATCCAGCATAGTCCCGGCATCAGGATACTCCTTTTTTAGACTGTCCAATATAAGAGAAGCCAATTTTTTTTTGTTCATGATGCCACCTTCAAATCCAATCCAGCACAAGCTGGCAGAGCGAGCAAAAAAGGTGAAGGTCAAGGAATTGCTTAAACGCCGCGATCGAGGCGTACCAAGGGTACGTTGATTGAGCGGCGTTTGAGTGATGACGCCGAGCAACGTCCATGGATGGACTAGTGCAGCGGTGCCACGGATTGCAAGGAGCTGTGATTCGCCTTTTTGACGCTCTGAGCCGGTCTACTTAAGACCGGTTTTCTTCAGGAAACTTTCCACATTCACACCCCGGATTTCCAGAATTTTATTGCGTGATGATTCGCCTTTTAACAAGACTACATTTTTCTTGGGAATTTTCAAGATGCTGGCTAAATAAGCAAGCAGTGCCTGGTTGGCTTCACCTTCAACAGGAGGAGCAGTTAGTTTTACTTTCAAAGCACCATTGTGTTCTCCCACGATCTGGTTTTTCGATGAGCGTGGCTGCACCTTGATTTCCAGCCTGATCCCGTTTTCCACCTGAGTAAGCTGAAGCATTTCTATTCTTCCTTTATACTCAATTTATCAAGATTTTCTATTATTTCCTTGAGGTCTTTACTGTAGAAAAAGCTTGAAAGTTCCTCAACCTTTTTCTGATTCTTTTCCAGCATCTCCATTTCACTGCTGATTTGTGCCTTTAGCTCTGTGCCAAATAATCCCAGGCGTTTAATAACTTCCTGGTACACCATCAGAATTTCGGCAATCCGGTTTTTGGATTGTTCCAGGATAAGGTCGGCTTCTTTTCGGGCGTTACTCTTCAAATCCTCAGCCGTTTGCTGGGCCAGAATAAGACTGTTATTCATGGTCTCTTCCATTTTGCGATATTTTTCCAATTCAAATTCAATTCTCTGTATTTGCTCGCGTAATTGAGAGTTTTCACTGTACAGATTTTCGTAATCCTGAGCCAGTTGCATAATAAAACTCTTAACTTCATTTTTTTCATAGCCCCGGAAAGCTTTTTTGAACTGCTGGTTACGTATTTCCATGGCGGTTATCACAATAATTCCCCCTTCTTTAGTCGCAAAAGGAGTCCAGCTTAATCAATATAATTAAGCTATTTTAAGAACATTGGGTTTGCGGTCAGTCCCTCGGGAAAGATATTTCTCAGTCTGGCATAATTGTTCTTCTGCTCCCAGCAGCCCTCTTTCAGTCCCTGAAGAGCTTCACCATATATTGAAAGCAGTTCTCTTAATATAGAACTGTCGTAGAATTGAGCATCTATTCTCAAATATTTTACCCCTGTTGACACAAGTGTTGGCAGGTATGGAAAAAGGCTCAAGGTATGAGGATAGTAAATGTAATTTCTGCATTGTTCATCTGTATGAATAATATATTTTTGTCCCCATTCATCTTTTAGAAAATATTCACTGGAGAGACAGCCATAGCTGCATTCGTTTTCTTCTTCTTCATTCATGCAACGGGCCAGGCAAAAATCACTGATCATTCCACACAGAGGACCATGAAGCATGATTTCAATATTGTTTTCATTTTTGACAATGCTTTGCAGTTCTTCCCATTTTAATTCTTGAGATATACTGAGGCGATTAAGTCCGATTCTTCTGGCAAACTGTATCGCCCTGGAATTGCAAATATTAAGCCCATAGCCGCCTTCCATAGGTATTCCCAGTTTCTTCAGGGAATTTAATGTGCCATAATCATTTACTATTATTCCTGATAATTGCTCCCAGTTTTTTATACCGGTAATATCATCAGGCCCTATAAGCTCATTCTGGCAGGCAATACGAGGGGTTTCCAACCTTATTTTAAGTTTGCTTTTTGCAGATATCTTCAAAGCCTCAGATATTTTATCTCTTTTCCAGGCACTTTTACTCCGTCTGAAACTCTCGTATCCCAGTATAACGCTGTCGATTTTCATCTGTGATATTTCTCTTAAACTATCCAGGTCAGCAATCCTCACGCTCAATTCCGGATATGTATCACATTTTTCTGTGATTTCCTGGTAGTCCTCAGTATCGAGACTCTTGAGAGCATATGCGGTACTGATGAAAAAAGGTTCTCTCTCTCCGCTAATACCTATGGATTTTAAATCCGGTCTTTGGAAAAGGTTTCCGCTGCTATAATCCCTTATCCGTTGTTCATATAAATCCTGATATTCGTTAAGATCCATTTCATATGCGGATGGATTCTCTTTTATCTTGTCCAGGGCTTTTCGATACTTGCTGATTATACAACTCAGATAATTTGCAGTCCGCATCCTGCCTTCTATTTTAAATGAACTAACCCCAGCATCCAGTAAATCCTGTATGTAGGGATAGAGACAAAGATCATTATGAGCCAGATAATAGCCAAAATCATCCAGTTCTTTGTTTCTTTCAATATCCGGTAGTTGGTATTTCCATCTGCAGGGCTTAATGCAGCGTCCGCAGTTACCATTCTCGCCGGCAAAAAAGCTGCTCATATAACACTGCCCGGTATGAGAAATGCACAGATCCCCGTGGGCAAAATACTCCAGACCCAGATTGCTTTCTTCATGAATGCTCCTGATTTCTTCAAGAGACAGGTTTTTGGAGAGGATTACCCGCGAAAAGCCCTGTTCTTCAAGCAAATTGACTGCCTGAGAGCTGGATATGGCCATTTGAACACTGGCATGCAAATCCCGATTCAAACCCAATTCCCGGTGTAATTCCACAATGCCAGTATCCTGAATTATTAAGGCATCCACCTCGATATCCTGCAAAAACAGCAGGTATTTTTTAAGTCCTTCCAAATCATAATCATAGTAGAGATTATTCAGCGTTACATAGAGCTTTTTCTTCTTCTGATGTAAAAATTCCACTGCATCACGGAGTTCTTCATCGGTAAAATTAAACTCGCTTCTTAGCATACGCATATTGAAGCTTTTGCCTCCAAGATACACCGCATCAGCACCAGCCTCAGCAACTGCCTCCAGAACCTCCCACTTCCCTGCCGGTGCCAGAAGCTCCACTTTATTATCAAACATATATCTTGCTCCTAAAAAATCACATATAGTATTTTGATCACTAATCGGCGTACCATTTCAATAGCCAGAACCGCAATAATAGGAGAGAAGTCTATCCCTCCGGCTGACGGAATTATCCTTCTAAACGGTGCCATGATCGGTTCGCTAACATCATAAATAAACCTTATAACTGGTTGATATGGGTTGTGTCTAACAAAAGAAAGAATACATCTGGCTATGATCAACCACACCAGTACTTCAAATGCGATATCGACAACTTGAATTATTTGATAAGAAAGCAATATTGAAATCCTCCTCTGTTATTTGTCCTTGCCCAATTCAACGGACCTCAGGCAGGCCTTTTCGATAGCCTGAAAAAATGCCCTTCTGATGCCATTCTCTTCAAGCTCTCTAACACCTGCTATAGTAGTCCCCCCAGGTGAACAGACCTGTTCACGCAAAACAGCCGGGTGTTCGCCAGTTTCTTCGAGCATTTTTATACTCCCGGCAACTGTCTTAAAGACCAAATTGCGCAACAAGTTTATATCCAGGCCTACCTGCAGGCCAGCATTTATCATGGATTCCACCACCAAATAGACATAGGCCGGCCCACTTCCGGAAACAGCAGTAATCGCATCCATATGTTTTTCATCCACTTGCAATGAAATGCCTACACTATCCATAATCTTCTTGACCAGTTCAATATCATTCACACCAGCAAACCTGCCTGCTGAAATGGCGGCAGCCCCACTGCCAACCAGACACGGTGTATTGGGCATAACCCTGACCACCGGAACATTGACTCCGCTCTTCTCTTCAATATCCGAAGTCTTTATTCCCGCAGCAATGGATACTATAAGCTTTTTATCATTCCACAGCCCTTGTCCCATTTCAAGTACCTGTCCGACCTGATGAGGCTTGACTGCAATAATTATAATATTGCTGGCTTTTATTAGTTCTTTTGGTTCAATTTCCAGACTTTTAAACTCTTCAACAAAGAGGCTGCTTCTTGTGGCATCTATATCATTTACATAAATTCTGTCAAAATCCAAGGACGAAGCGCTGGAAATACCTTTCATCAGCGCATAAGCCATCTTGCCGCAGCCGACAAGTCCTAATACCGGAAGCACTATTTTTCACCTCCAAAGGGATTATTGTAACCGTGTTTACGCATTAAAGAGCGATGATCTTGGGCAATTTCCACATTACTGGGCGTAAAAATAAAAATATTCTTGCCCAGCTGCTGACTGTGCCCATCCAGGGAATAAGTGGCCCCACTCACAAAGTCTATTACCCTCTGGGACACCTCAGGTGTGGTATTCTCAAAATTCAGAATAACCTGTTTCCTGTTTTTCAAGTGATCAGTTATTACCTGAACCTCATCAAAGCTATCCGGTTCACAAACCACTACCTTAACTGTCTTATTTGTATGTAAACTAACCACGTTGGATATTCCCCTGCTGCCATCGTCAATATTATCCGGCAGGTCTACGATTTCTTCCCTTATCTCTTCTCTTTCGACTCCCAACCACATCCAAAATTTGTCCATCAAACCCATCTTTTCCCCTCCTCGATTTGGCATCCCTGGTTTTGGATTTCAAGCATCATGAGCAAATAAAGCGCTTCCTACCCGTATGATATTTGCCCCTTCCTCAATTGCCACCTCATAATCCTGAGACATTCCCATAGAAAGGTATTTTAGCTCTACATTATTATATCGCCTTTTACTCAAGTTTTGCTTTAATTCAAAAAGCTCTCTGAATACAGGTCTGGTCTCCTCTACATTATCGGTCATAGGAGCAATAGTCATAAATCCTTGAATTCGCAATGAGCTGAACTGCCCTGCTGAATCAAGAAAATCTTTCACCTCAGCACTGCTCACCCCGGCTTTCTGTTCCTCACCGGAGATGTTTACCTGCAAAAGAGCGGGCACCTCTATCCCAGCCATTTTACCTCTCCTATCCAATTCTTCAGCCAGCTTCCAGCGATCCAGAGAATGAATCAGAGATACCTTTCCAAGCAGCTCTTTCACTTTATTAGTCTGCAACCGGCCTATCATATGCCATCTGGCCTGGGGAACACTATCAATCTTCTTCAGCAATTCCTGCACTCTGTTCTCACCAAAATTTCTGATTCCACAATTATAAGCCATTTGCACTGAAGCACTATCTACCGTTTTACTGACTGCTACGAGCAGAATATCAGTATTCTCTCTTCCGCTTTTCAATGCTGCTTTTTCAATACGTCTGTTAAGATATTGTATCTTTTGTTTTAAATTATCCAAATTAATCACCTTTATGAGAAATTATTACATTCTTATTTCTTTCTATATATCATCATAGTATCCCTTGTTTTATCATAATATATTTTCCATAGTCAAAACCAGCAGATAAGGCTGAAGATAGCATATGCTATACTACCAGGAAACTGAATCCAAAAGTTGAGCCTTTCCCCACCTCACTGTCCACAAAAACTTCCCCTCCATGTGACTCTACTATGTGTTTCACTATGGATAAGCCAAGCCCCGTCCCCCCCTGGCTTCTGGAACGCGCCTTGTCCACACGGTAAAACCTCTCAAATACACGCGGAATACTTTCATGAGGAATCCCCATCCCGGTATCAGTGATGGTAGCCACTATACGACTATCCTTTTTCCGGCAACGGATTATGATTTTTCCTCCATGAGGAGTATATTTTATGGCATTGTCCACAAGGTTTATCAAAACCTGGCCCAACAGGTCTTCGTCAGCCAGGATCATTGGCAGAGGATATGGATAGATAAATTCCACGAAAAGATCCTTTTCACTGATCTGTGGCCCCAGAATATTCATTACACTGGCTATCGACCGAACAATACATACGGGTTTGGGTTGAATGATTCTTTCCCTTGATTCAATTGCGGAAAGAGTAAGCAAATCCTCAATTAAGCGGCTCAATCGGTTGGTCTCTGCATCGATAATCGAAAGAAACCTCCTGCAGGTAGCACTGTTTTCCATTGCTCCATCAAGCAGCGTTTCCACAAAGCCTTTTATCGATGTCAAAGGTGTTCTTAATTCATGAGAAACATTGCCTACGAATTCTGAACGCATCTGGTCGAAATTACGAGCATCGGTAACATCATGGAATACTACTACAGCACCCTCAATGTTTTCCCATTCATCTTTTATGGGTACAGCATGCACCCTGTAAATCTGGGTACTGGGATTGATCACGGTTTCTGTAAACACTTCATTTCCAGTTTCCAGCACTTCGCATATCATGTTGCTGATTTCCTGATCTTTCTTGAGTTCGTCCAATTGCTTATTGAGTAAAGCTCCCTCTCGAACCAGAAAAAGACTTTCCGCAGCCTTATTCGCCCTGATTATTTTGGCATTTAGATCAAAAACTATTACAGCATCCACCATACTGGTGAGTATGGCATTCATTTTTCTCGTATCCTGAGCGATAGTATTCATAAAAACACCCTCTAATCTGTGGTTCGTCCTTCAACAAATCTGTAGCCGACACCGCGTACAGTTTCAATATACTCCGGATCACTGGAATCATCCAGAAGTTTTTGCCGCAGGTGGCGTATATGTACATCTACTGTTCGGGTATCACCAGAATATTCATATCCCCAGACCTTTTCCAACAAGGCTTCACGGGTAAATACTTTGCCCGGGTTGGCAGCCATCAAACTTAATAATTCGAATTCTTTCGGGGTTAACTCTAGTTTCTCCTCATCTAAAAACGCTTCATATTTTTCCGGTACAACAATTAAATCCTTATAGACATATACCTTTTTCCCAACTGCCTTCTCAGCCTCAAGTATTTTAAGCGCCCTCAGACGCGCTTTGACCCGGGCCACCATCTCACGAGGACTAAAAGGCTTCTTAATATAATCATCAGCCCCCATTTCCAGACCTAAAACAGTGTCAAACTCTTCGCCCTTCGCGGTCAGCATTATTATTGGAATAGTATTATATTCCGGACTCTGTTTAAGTGTCCGGCATACTTCCAAACCATCCATATTAGGGAGCATAATGTCCAGCAGGATTAAATCCGGGAACTCTTTTCTGACCATTTCCAGAGCACTCAGTCCATCATAAGCGACCACGACTCTATAAGCTTCTTTCTCCAGGTTAAATTTAACCAGTTCGACAATATAGGTTTCATCATCTACAACCAATATTTTAGAATTATGCAATATATCACCTCAATCCGATAAAAGCACCCATCCTGCCAGTAATCCCATTGTCTCTTCTGTAGGAATAGAATAAATCCTTAAGACATGAGGTACATAGATCACAATTAATGATGTTCGTAGGCTGTATGCCACAGCTAATAAGCATTTTGATATTGGTCAATCTTAAATCCCAAAAATATTTATTTTCTCTAAAATTGATTATACCATCAATTTGAGCAAAGTGCCTGTTCACTTTAAATGCCAGATCCTCTTGCACCTCAAAACAGCATTCTCCTATTCCGGGACCAATAAAAACTTCTATATCTGAAGGCTCTGAAGAAAAATGCTTTCCCATTTCACAAATTGCATTGATACCTATCTTGCCCATGGTCCCCTTCCAACCGCTATGAGCAACTCCCACAACCCTTTTTTGCGGGTCACAAAAAATAATCGGCAAACAATCTGCATAAAACGTAGCCAGAACCACCCCCGGAGTATTGCTGATCATGGCATCATAACCCTCCAGGGCGCTTTCCAAATCTCTGGCGCCACAGGCAGCATCTTCTCCAAAGACTACGGCCACCCGGTTCCCATGGACCTGCTGACAGGATACCATACTATCCAGTTTGGTGCCAAACACTTCCATGCATCGGCAGCGGTTATCCAAAACACTTTCCCGCTGATCCCCCACATGCAATCCCAGGTTTAAGGAAGAATAAGGCCCGCCGCTTACTCCTTCTGCTCTGCTGGAAAAGGCCATATTTATACCAGCTTTATGCCAGTCATCCACTCCAATATAATTTATATCCTTATATTTCTTCCATTTCCATTTCTTCATTTGTCCATCCCTTCCATATAGCTTAGAATAATAAAAAGGGGGGATATTGGATGAATTGTCCTGAATGTAAACAACCCTTGACTTCGTATACTGAAGACTGTCCCAATTGTGGCTTTAGCATCATAAACAGCCCATGGATCATTATAAGCAAAGTCTATTCTCCAGATGATATGGTGATAGAAAGCCTGCTGAAGTCCTTTGGGCTGCCTGTAAAAGTATCCCGTCGGGAAGTGTCCCAAATGCCGGTAAATATTGGTCCACTTGCCGAAGTGGAAATCGCTGTCCCTGAATGCCTTGTTGAGGAAGCACGAGATCTGTTGGAAGGTGCGATAAACACTGATATATAACTGCTTAATCAATCTGGAGGATTTTGCTCATGCTTACTATTAGCGAGGTAGCTGCGAAATTCAAGATCAGCAACCGTCAAGTTCACGACATGGTCAATTATGGATACCTTAATGTTGCCAATGTATACCGCAGGGGTAACTATGGAATCAGTTATTTGTTTTCAGAAAATGAACTCAATCGACTGGATATTTATTCAATATTGGCCGAGATCCAGGAAAAAAAGAAGCAGCATATATATTACCGGGGCAATCCTTTAAAGTTCAGAAACCTTATTAATGCGCTTAACTATTATGAACGTTTTCTGGCGAATATCGAATACCATCCGGAAAGAGAAGTTTTACAAACTGCTTTTTATCTTTTTCATCTCAACCATTATGCTAAAACATATAAAGAGCAAAGCAATGAATTGTATTCCCTTAAAAACAATGTGCTGAAAAAGATGTACCAGGAGAATTCCCCAATCATAAATACCTGTTATTTAATAGGACCAGACAGGAAAAAAATATTCCTCTGTGAGGACTGCAAGGACTCAGCCAGGTCTGCCAGGATGTCTTTTGTTGAATACGTGAAAAAAGGATACTACTGCCCTAAATGTTACATACAGAGTATAGAAAAGGAATATTATTCGCTGCTGGAGTTTAAGATTGATGCCGCAGATTATCGTTTTACTTTTCATCTGCCACGCTCTTCTGCTATCCGTTGGATGGGAGAAATTGATAATCTGCCACAGGGCAACAGACAAGCAAATCGCTATGATGACAAAATGTACCTCTATGGCCGTCCGGTCAGCAGAACCGAGGAAAGAGTATTTCCCCTGCCTGTAGTAAAAGAATTTTTGTGCAAGTATCTGGATTTATGAGCAGAAATAAAAGCTTCGTGGCTCTAGCGTTTTTTCAATTGTTCAATAGTTTTAATAAAACTATTTAAATCGGCAAATTGGCGATATACTGAAGCAAAACGCACATAGGCCACCTCATCCAAGATCTGCAGTCTGTCCATCACCTTTTCGCCGATAACCTTGCTGTTGACTTCCCGATCATACTCATCCTTGAGTTCACCTTCAATCTCAGCCACCAGGTTCTCCATATCTTCCATGCTTACTGGACGTTTTTCACAGGCTCTGGTAATACCATCCAGCAATTTATCGCGTTTAAACTGTTCCCGGTCGCCTCCCTTTTTTATTACCAGCAAAGACCTGTCTTCCACTCTCTCATATGTAGTAAACCTTTTTTTACAGGCTGAGCATTCTCGACGCCTTCTGATAAATGAAGCATCTTCACTGGCTCTGGTATCAATTACCCTGCTTTCGTGTTCATGACAATAAGGACAGCGCATAATTATCACTCCACTCTTTTATACATATTATTGCGGGTTTGTCCTTATTATGGACAAAAGTAATTACTAATTCAACTTTAAAGCTGATGGGTACTAATAATTCTCATCATCCAGCAGGTAGTCTCTTCTATAAGCATCGATTTCATTGGCAACCGGTACTTCAACCAGAATCACATCCCTGCCTATCCTAACGATTTTGTTCCAGGGAACGCTCAGTTCTTCTCTCCTGGAAAAAAAGCTGAACCTTCTGCTGTGTCCCGGCAATACCAGTCCGAGAACCCTGCCATGTTCGATATCCAGGTCTATATCAGTAATGTTGCCTAATTTTTTTCCATCAAGAATATTTATTACATCACGCGAACGCAGTTCAGATATCTTAATCATTCCAACCCACTCCTTGATTACATAATTGAGGATTTTGCATAATTAGCTTTTAATATGATTCCTTGGGTACTGTAGCACTGTCATCCTGAGACAACACCGAAGGATTTTAAGATTCACCCTTCAGGCACTACTTATGTCCGCCATCCTGGATTTTTTTAAATCTATGCAAAACTCTATATTAATATTTTATCTATAGTTTTAATATATGAAAAAGCCGGAAAAAAGTTTCCTCACGGGACTCACCATTTTAACCCCGGCTTTATTTGAGATATATTCCCATTTTTGAGGCGTACAGTCTCTTTCATCTGCCTTTCATTATATTTGAGGGCTAGAAACCATAAATTCACTTCCCAAAAATTAAAGAAATACTGCATATGAGCTTCATAATTGAAGAATTCTCTCAATATTGATTCCAGATGCCTATTTCTGAGCAAATAGATAGTGAATATAAATCCCACAAATGACGATAGAAAAAATAAGTATGTAATTTCTGAAGCGGGCTGGACTCAATGGAGAGGCCCGAAGTGGTATTGAATGACCGATATACCACAGCAATTTAATATATAAATTTGAGGAGGAATATCAACTATGATGAGGTCTCTCTATACTTCATGCTCGGGAATGCGCGCCCAGCAACTCAATGTTGATACATTGGCCCACAATATGTCCAATGTCAATACGGTTGGGTTCAAAAAACAGCGTCTTGAATTCCAGGATTTACTCTATCAGACTATTAGACGTCCCTCTGCTGGAGAAGACATAAATGAGCCGGTTGGCTTGTTGGTAGGGCTGGGTGTCAAACCAGTAGCAATAAGCACTATGTTTTCACAGGGTAATATGCAACATACAGAAAATCCGCTTGATGTTGCTATAGTGGGACAGGCTTTTTTTAAAATTGAAGTACCGGGCTACGAAGATCCTCTTTATACCAAGAATGGCTCTTTTAAAATTGACGCCGAAGGTAATTTAGTTACTGCTGATGGTTACCGGGTTATTGGTGTTGATTCTTTAGAAGAAGGTGCTTACGACCCAAATATTGATCAGCAAGGCATAGTCACTTACATGGTCCCTGGTGAAGAAGAACCTGAAGAAGCCGGGCAGATAGAACTGGCCCAGTTTATTAACCCAGATGGCCTTAATAAACTAGGCCATAACCTTTACCAGGAAACACTCGCTTCTGGTGAAGTTATTGATTGGGAACCTGATGAAGATCCTACCGTATCTCTGGAATCGGGATATCTGGAAATGTCCAATGTTCAGATTGTAGAAGAAATGGTAGGCCTTATTACCGCACAACGCGCTTACGAAATTAATTCCAAAGTAGTACAGGCATCAGACGAGATGCTGCAGACAGCAGCTAATCTGCGCCGTTAGATTATAGATTAAAGGAAGTGTTACAGATAGTGAGAATAGAATCTCAGAGCAATACAGCTCTCAAAGCTCAATACAGAACTGCTGTGGATAATACTGTTGAAAAAAGCAAAAGCTTTGCCCATGAGCTGGAAGCAGCTGCCAGGCAAAAAGACCATGAAAAATTACATAACGCCTGTCAGGAGCTGGAAAGTGTTTTCCTGAATAATGTTTTTCAGTCCATGCTTAACAGTATTGATAGAAGTGATTTCATTCCTCGAGGCTTTGCTACTGAAACCTTTGAATCCATGCTTTATGAAGAATATGCCAAAGAAATCGGCCAGATGAATGCTACTGGAATTGCAGATATCCTATACAGGCAATTAAGTCAAAATCTTTAGGCTCATCCTATTTTTTTCTTGAATTTAAAAAGACCCCCGAATTTCACAGGGGTCTTTTTTTATTTCTTTTTATTTTTATCATCTTGACTCTTTCTTTTCTCATTCACATTTTTCTCTTTTACTGCTTTTTCATTTTCAAATTCGGGATAATCTCCCTCATCAGCTTTATTTACTTTTCCCGGCAATGGCTTTTCTTCTTCCTTTTTTATCAGCCCTTTTGCATTCCCGGTCATATTTGCCGGGATAGCAGAGTCAGGCACCCTGGCATCCTTATTACTTTGTTCTTGCCTGTTTGCTGGTATATTGTCTGTTTTTTTTCGGGCGTTATCATTATTATTTATGGAATTTGAATTAGCTCCAGCTTCATTCTTGCTATCCTTTACAGATTTCTCTTCTTCTCTGTTTACTGGCTTGATCTTTAAACAATCATCCTGCTTCAATAACTCAAACTGTCCCTTGTGTGCTCTATTATCCAATGTACTCTGAACAGCATGGTTAATCTTTAACAAGAGTCTCTTCTGCAGCTTTTCATCAGCCTTGCCCTTGACATCAACAGATACAGCAATATCCCCTTCGCTTTCGATTATACCTGCTTGCCCGGATTCCAGCGATCTATCAAAAAGGATTTTTATGGCATTGTCCAGATCTTTGCCCTGGAGTCTAGTCCCCTGCAATAACTGTTCTCCCCCGCTATCAAGTGCTTTGACAGCTACAATTTTGTCCCACCTGTTGACTCCCAGTTCGATTCCCGATGATAAACGAGCATAGGCTGACACCGAGAAAAAATCAATAGTGCCCAAAAGCATCAAGAGAAAAATTGCTGCAACAGCCGCATATTTATAAGGAGACACTACCTTATTATAGTAAATTTCTCCTACTTGCAGATTTTTCGAATTTTTAACTCTTTTATATTCCCCATTGGAAAAAAGGACTATTGCCACTTTATCCCCTGTTTCCAAAACAAGTCCTTTAGCCCTGGACATAATCCCCCCCCCTTTCCCGTGGCATAACATACGGCATTAGATAAGACAGTTCATACACGATTATTAAAACATCAGCGATTATAAACTTCCTGTACCGATCTGCATACTTACGGTTCACCTGATATCTGTCCTCCAGAAGCTTTATGGGCAAGACCTTTTTGCTTATTAATGAACTAGTTAATTCTTCATCCCCGGCTATTAGCCCGGCAATCTCCTTGGCTCTCTCCCTGCTTTTATCTTGCCGGGGACTACATTCCAATAAATCAGCAAGGCTTATGCTGAATGATGCCAGCAGTTCCTTAAAGTGTTCGATTTCCTGTTTTCGGGCTAAATCATCAATAATAGTCTCAATAAGCTCGTCATCAATTATCTCTTTTTCATAGCCACTCTTCTGTGTCAGAAAAGAAAATGGTATAAGTCTTGATTTTTTTTCCTGTCGTTTATAATCAATAATACGGGTTTTGATAACCTGCCCCAGAAATACTAAAAACCTGCCCCGAGCCGGATTATAGTTATCGAAGGCTTTTATAAGAGCCATCCCGGCAATGCTGGCTTCATCATCCTCAAGACTTATATACTTGCCACAAGATTTGGAACAAATCCGCAGACAAAATGGCATAATACTGTTATACACATCGTCAATCGCAGTTTTATCCCCTTCATGGTATCTTGCCCATGCATTATTGAGAAGCTTATCCAATTCCCAAGATCCCGGTTCAGCCATCTCCATGTCCTCCTGCTGTTGCCGCCTTTAACCCAGTTGCATGCTTTAGTTCCATGCATAATTTTTTTATCAGCCTGTCAAATAAGCTTTGAAGACCTGGATTATCTGGTAATAGTCAACACAGGGCTACCGTCCACCGATAGCCCCATTATTGATTCTATAATACTGCTATTAATAGTGCCAGCTCTTTTCCTCACAGGCCTTATGACTATTCTTCATCATCATCATCTGTATCATCGTTTTCCTCTTCACTTTCCTCATTATCTGCATCACTATCTGTTTCCGCGCTATATATCCTGAGAAGTATAACCTCACCTTCAGAATCCATTAAAACCTTAACTTCACAAGTACCGCAAATGTCTTGCAGGTTCTCAAGCACCTCACCCGAATCAAATATCCTGGTTTCAGAGTTGGTATTAACTACAACCGATTCTCCATTTTCATCAACTATAGTTATTTCATAACCATCTTCCAGTTCCGCGATACTGTCCACTTCACCTTCAATAAGGCTGTTTGCAAAATTGTGTAAGCAGTTATTATCCATCCTATTAAGCATTACCGCGAGTTCATTTCTTTTAACAACCCGCATAGGACTAAATGAACCATTCGGATAACCATTAATTATACCTTCAGACAACATAAGACGAGTGGCCACGCGGGCATTGACAGGTATTTGCTCCTCATCACTGAACTCCTCTTCTCCATCGCTGTTTTCATCGTCACTGCTTTGGGCATCATCCTCCAGCACTGTATTTTCCAGATTGGACAGCAATCTTTCCATATACAAGCAAAGTTCATAACGTTTCGCACCCTGCTGGGGGTTAAAAGTCTTTAACTCACTCTCATCTATGATCCCCTCCTGAAGGGCTATGGCTACATAAGCCTTACCCCAATCAGGAATCTTTTTTAACAAATCCTTTTCTTCATCCAATAATTCATAGTTTTCAGCCTCATCTGCACTGCCGCTGAGATTGAGCAGGGCAACTACAGTCTCTAATTTGGTGACCGGCTTATTAGGTTGGTAAGTATAATCTTCGTATCCATTAACAAAACCCTTTACCGCTGCTTCAAAAACCTCTTCCCGAGACCAGTCATTTTCTATGTCTTTAAATTCTCGCTCTACATTACGAAGTTTTTGCCCGGACTTAATACTATCACCATTAACGGTCTTCTGATTTCCTTTTGCACCCCTATTGTCACTTACTCTTTCTTGCTTTTCCTTATTAGCAGGGATCTTAAGCTTATTCTTGTTGTTGTCGTTTTCTGTCCTCCCATTATCAGTAAGATTGGCGCTGTTCATGCTTTTATCCTGCAATCCCCTGGCTTTCGCCGGGTTAGCATCCTCCCCCAGGACAGCGCCCGGTAATGCAGTTAAGAAAAAAATACCCAGTACAATCGCTGTAATTTTTCTTTTCATGTATTCAACCTCCTCTTTATTTATTAATAGTTACGTAATAGCCATGCTAAAAAATGGGGTCAAAAAAAATAAAGATGCAAAATCTCTTTGTCTTTTTTTTGAACTCAGTCATTTATGATGTGAATTCTTTTATCCTCTGAATGCATGAAAATACCAGGACTTCAAGATATAATTCATTATAGTCAGATTAAATATTTCATTAAAAATATTGACATCATATTTGTAGAGTGTAATATAATAACTGAAAAATTAGCACTCAATAGTTAAGAGCGCTAACAATAACTATTCCAATAAAATAAGACTATGGTCTGCAATTTTCTTGTGGACTACTTATTTTCTACATTATCTTGCTGTGTTAATACTTGAAAGGGGAGATTTTCTTGGAAAAAAAAGAATTTCAAACTGAATCCAAAAGACTATTGGATTTAATGATCAACTCAATTTATACGCACCGGGAGATTTTCTTGAGAGAACTTATTTCCAATGCCAGCGATGCCATAGATAAGATCTATTATAAAGCACTAACAGATGATTCTTTGGTTTTTGATAAAGACGACTATTATATCAAAATAGTTCCTGATAAAGAAAACAGAATCTTAAGAATTTCTGACACAGGTATTGGTATGACAAAAGAGGAACTTGACAATAATCTGGGAACAATAGCGCAAAGTGGTTCATTGGAATTCAAAAAGGAAAACCAAATAGAGGATGGCTATGATATAATCGGGCAATTTGGTGTTGGCTTCTATTCGGCATTTATGGTATCTGATACGGTTACCGTTATAAGCAGGGCTTTTGGTAGTGATGAAGCTTACAGATGGGAATCCAAGGGCACAGACGGCTATATAATTGAACCATGTGAAAAAGAAAATACGGGTACAGATATTATACTCAGAATAAAAGAAAACACCGAAGATGATAGCTTTGACGATTACCTTGAAGAATATAAGTTAAAATTCATTATCAAAAAATATTCTGATTTCATTAGATACCCAATAAAAATGGACATCACCCAAAGAAAACCTAAAGAAGACAGTGAAGATGAATACGAGGAATACGCTGAAGAACAGATAATAAACAGTATGGTTCCGATATGGAAAAAGAACAAAAATGAACTCAGTGATGAAGATTATGCAAACTTTTATTCGGAAAAACACTATGGTTTCGACCAACCAATAAAACATATTCATATCAGTGTTGATGGTGCTGTCAGCTATAATGCAATTTTATTCATTCCAGAAAAGGTCCCCTATGATTTTTATACAAAAGAATATGAAAAAGGCCTGGAATTATATGCAAATGGCGTTTTGATCATGAATAAATGTGCAGATCTGCTGCCTGACTATTTTAGTTTTGTTAAAGGAATGGTGGATTCTGAAGATTTATCACTGAACATATCCAGGGAAATCCTGCAGCATGACAGACAGTTGAAACTCATAGCAAAAAATATTAACAATAAAATTAAAAGGGAACTGGAAAATCTCTTAAAAAACGAAAGAGATAAATATGACAAATTCTACAGTTCCTTCGGTAAGCAATTGAAATATGGCATCTATAGTGATTATGGAATGAACAAAGATGTTTTACAGGACTTGTTGATGTTTTATTCATCAAAAGAAAATAAAATGGTCACTCTGGACGAATATATTTCCAGAATGCCTGAAGAGCAAAAATACATTTACTACGCCGCTGGAGAATCCAACGAAAAGATTGAAAAAATGCCGCAAACAGAACTCGTGGCGGATAAAGGATATGAAATTTTATACTTTACCGATGAAGTGGATGAATTTGCTATTAGAATGCTGATGACATACAAGGACAAGGAGTTTAAATCTGTGTCCACCGGTGACCTGGGTATAGAAACTGAAGAAGATGCTGACTCCGGCGTAGATGAAAAAGACAAGCAAGAATTATTTGAACACATGAAAAACATCCTGGCAGATAAGGTCAATGATGTCAGGGCATCAAAAAGACTGAAAAACCATCCTGTATGTCTTTCAAATGATGGCGCACTTTCAATAGAGATGGAAAAAATATTAAACTCTATGCCCAGTCCTGACGATCATAAATTAAAAGCAGATAAGGTTTTGGAAATCAATGTGAACCATGCGGTTTTTAAAGCATTAAAAGAAGCCTGGGAAAAGGATAGGGATAAGCTCGAATTATATACAGATTTACTCTACAACCAGGCTTTGCTCATTGAAGGATTACCGATAGACGACCCTCTGGAATTCACCAATAATATCTGTAAAATAATGAATTAGGGGAAAAGCAAAAGCCACTTTCAAGCTGCGAGTTCTGAGAGTGGCTTTTCCCAATACATAATATCCTGTATTGAGACCCCATCCTACCTTCAGTCCATTTATTACTTATGCAGATTATCGCTGATATAGGATTTTTCATATCATCAATGGGAAAATCTCAAAACCATTCCCCCCTTCTAGTATTCCCTAGTTTTTTACAATATTAGCAAACTTCGTTTTCTAATATCAGGCTATTAGTATTACAAATATAATAAGACATTAAAAGCAAAAAGGTTTCATGATACATTTTGTAGCAATAATGTCAGACTTTTCGTTTTAAAACATTGATTTCAGACAATTCTTGATACTTTTCCTATAATTTGTTTAATCAGCTTATATTTGTCTTTATAATAAGTTTTAGAGGGTGGCGGATGTTGTTAGGTAATAGACTTGCCGCATTAAGGCATTTATTTGGTTTAACTCAAGAAGATGTAGCTAAAAAACTGGATATTTCGAGATCCAGCTATTCCCATTATGAGGTTGGCAGAAGCGAACCAGATATAGAAATCCTTAAAAAACTAGCCATATTATTCAATGTAAGCAGTGATTATCTCCTGGGATTAAACGATGGGATAAAACAAAGCAAAGAAATAAAAGCTTCAGCATACTCTGAAAAATATCATAGAAATCTTTTAAGAGTCCCTATTCTTAATACAGTGCCTTTTAAGAACACTATATTTAATGCGGAGCATATTGATAAATACTTTTGTATCGACAATTCAGCTATTAACCTATCTTTGGATGAAAATATCTTTTTCCTTCGCTTAGTTGGGAACAGCATGGAACCATTATTTAAAGAAGGTGATTTAATATTAATTCGTCAACAGAAGCATGTGGATAATGGCCAATGGGCAGCAGTCAAGCTGCCGGATAAAGATGAAGTCCTTATAAAAAAAATCTACGAATTCAATAACGAAGTTTTATTGATTTCACCTAATCCTAATCAAGAACCAGTAAAATTTGGAATCACATCTTTAAAAATCATCGGCGCAGCTGTTTTGAGAATAGGTTTTTTATAAGATTTTCGATGGTTGAGAATTATCAGCAGATATATTTAAGTAATAATTTCTTTTGGAGGAATCATATGGAAAATGAAATTGCACTTAAGCCTAAAAAGAATTATCAAACATTTGAAATTTGTCAAAATCTAAAGAAAGAAATTGTCACAACTGAAAAACTGTATTGTACTTTTATGGAAAAATCCAATGATGGTATTGTATTAATCAATGAAAAAGGTTTTATTGTCAAGTGGAATTCCCATATGGAAAAATTAACTGGCTTAGACTGTGTAAAAGCCGAAGGCTATTATTGTTGGGACATATTTCCGCAAATATTTGACAATGAAAAATTAGAATTTAAACAGCACCTGAAACGAGCTGTACTTGAATTTTTCAGTTCAGGTCAAACTTCCTTCTTATACAATATAAACGAAAATAAAATTATTCATAAAAGTGGAGTATCTCTAATTGTTCAAGTTTCATATTTTCCCATCAGAACTATTTTCAGCTATATGCTGGTAACTATTATTCGAGATATTACTGATTATTGGAAACTACAAGAAAAAATGCTAATACAAAACCTTCATGATAGACTTACCAATCTCTATAACCGCACCGGGTTTCAACAGGAGATGGAACGCCTGGAAGCGGTCTCCTGTACTCCACTGGCTATCCTCATTGCTGATGTGGATGGGCTCAGAAATATAAATGAGCAAATGGGATATGAAGCCGGTGATGAGTTATTGCTGGCAACATCCTGTATAATCAAAATGCACCTTCATGATGGGGACATACTTGCAAGAATCGGCAGCGATGAATTTGCTGTCCTTCTGCCCAATGCAGATCACAATATAGTCATGAGCCTTTCTTTCATCATAAAAAAGTCCATTAAGAATTATAACCAGGCAAAATTAGGACCATATTTAAATATTACACTGGGTTTTGCAGTCAGGAATGACCTCTCGACCAGTGTTAAACAGGTTTTCTCTGAAGCTGAGAATAGTATGTATAGAGAAAAGCTTTATTGTCCATATAGCTCCAGAAAATCAAATATCAAAATACTGAGCCAAACCTTGAAGATTAAAGATAGTATTACGGACGAACATTCTGAACGCTTACAGTCTCTAGTAGATTTTATAGCCCCTACACTCGATCTATCCGGGAAAAAATTAGATGAGCTGCGACTTCTGGCCAGGTTTCATGATATTGGTAAAATAGGTATACCTGATAGTATATTGCTTAAATCAGGTCCCCTGACCCCGGAAGAAACAGAGCAAATGATGAAACATTGTGAGATAGGATATAAGCTTGCCCTTTTATCCCCGGAGCTATCCCCTATAGCATATAATATACTCTGCCACCACGAATGGTGGAATGGTCAAGGTTATCCGCAAAAACTGGAAGAAAACAAAATCCCCCTGGAAAGCCGAATCCTCGCTATTATTGATGCTTTCGATGCTATGACCAAGTATAGACCTTACAGAAAAGCCATTCCAAAAGATGAAGCACTTGCCGAATTGCGTAGAGGTGCAGGAATACAATTCGACCCTTTATTGGTTCCCCGCTTGCTTAAAAAACTCGATAAATGGAAAGGATAATAGCCGGTAGGCTGAAGGCCTACACGGCGCCCACAGGGCTGTGGGAGAGTTAAACCTACTGCCATTTTGCCGTTAAAATAAAAAAAATCAGAAAATAAATAATTCCTGGCAACGTCCTACTCTCCCACAGCTGAACTGCAGTACCATCGGCGCTGGAGAGCTTAACTGCCGTGTTCGGGATGGGAACGGGTGTGGCCTCTCCGCCAT
>Ga0334888_1001101_pt1 | contig 37402 bp, 39 predicted proteins | sample GraSluR1_MG_FD_207227 | JGI IMG/M metagenome (GOLD analysis project Ga0334888, IMG submission 207227) | Sludge microbial communities from methane-producing bioreactor in Wageningen University, Netherlands - Granular Sludge_3_08-R1 | ecosystem: Engineered > Bioreactor > Anaerobic > Unclassified ...
GTGTTCTTTACTCTCCTCGAGAAAAACATCAAGATACTGCGACATATCCATTTTCATACCAACCACCTCCTACAAGTTCCAATCCATATTACTGCAACATCTTTAATACTTCTTCCCCAATGCTCTGTAGTGGAATTATTTTGTCAACCATTCCAGTTTCAACAGCAGCCTTCGGCATACCATATACTATACACGTAGACTGGTCTTCAGCTATGAGCTTTGCTCCCCTGGCTTTAACAGCTTTAACCCCATCGGCTCCATCACGACCCATTCCAGTCATTATTACACACACTATTTGGGACCAGTACTGTTCGGCCACGGATTCCAGCATAACATCCACTGAAGGACGATGGCCTCCTCTGGGCACTGATTTGTCCAGATTAATATACAATTCATTCTTCTGACCAGTTTTTTTGCTTTTTACAGTTAAATGATAATCCCCCGGAGCAATATAAGCACATCCTGGAACTATTTTTTCTCCATTTTCAGCTTCCTTCACCCTGATTTCTGATAGAGAATCCAGCCGTTCAGCAAGAGAACGGGTAAAACCCGATGGCATATGTTGAACCACCAGAATACCTGCATCTATTTGCGCCGGAAAAGCAGGAATAAGTTGGTGAAGCGCTTTCGGCCCTCCTGTTGATGTCCCAATAAGCACCAGCTTATCAAGTGATTCTGCCGTATGAATAAACTCGCGATTAATATTACGAGTTTTTTTCTCTGAAAAACCGCTGATATTATTTAAATTCTGCAATATTTTCTTAGTCCCTGCTGCAATCCTAATTTTTCTGATAATATCCTGGCTGATTTTGTCAATATCCAACGAAATTTGACCGGAAGGCTTGGGAATAAAATCCACAGCTCCCAGCTGCAAAGCCTTCATGGTCTGCTCAGCACCGTCTTTGGTCAGGCTGCTCAGCATAATAATTGGTACAGGAGAAAGCTCCATTATCCTGGAAAGAGCGGACAGGCCATCCGTCCCTGGCATTTCAACATCCATAGTTACTACATCCGGATTCAATTCCATAACTTTGCCGATTGCTTCATCTCCATTACGAGCCTTTCCAATTACCTCCATAAGAGGGTCACTATTTATTATGTCAGCTATTACTTTACGCATAAAAGCAGAATCATCAACCACCAGGACTTTCGTCTTACTCACAAGTCTTCCTCCCTTTACTCCAGGACTCCCTTTTTTATTCTCTCGCGTTGTTTTTCGAAAATGTATTTAAATACTCTGTCTCTTTGGCCTTCGTTAATACCTTCGTATTCAATGGCAACCTTATTATTGTCGCCCTCTTTTTTGGCTTTGCTTAGAATACGGACAACCTTTGCCCTGCAGTTTAGCCACTGCGTTTCTGCAAGCTCAATTTCTATCTCTATATCTTGTTTTTCTTCAATATCTGCTGGAGTCAAAAACAGAGCTCCCCCTGCACTTATATCCAGAGTTATTCCTTTCTTTATTTCAGCATCGCCTTCCTCTGATAAAACTTTAAAATTAATAGGCAAAGCAATCTCCAGCCGTACGTAAGTCCTTTTCTGTGGAACCTGAATAAAATTTTTGGGTTTATTTATTATTAATAAGGGTATGCGTTCTTTGCTACGGCCAACGACATTGCTAAAAAAAGCGAAGCTGCTGTTTTTATGCTTGACTATCACCTTTATTTCCTGTCCAAGTCTGAGTGGAAAAAAGGCTGCCTTACGCATAGGCATGGAAATATGCAGATGATCTCTTTCTATTCCCTCAACACGACTGGGAAGATGTTCAATGCCTGAATCAAATTCAATCTCAATTTCAACTAACTGGTTTAGCCTTATATCTTTGGCTTTCATTATTTATCACTAACCCCCAAATATTATTTAAGAAAACCAGCAAATTTGTCCAAAAAACCCTTAATCCCTCCGCTTTTATTGGCAGCAGCAGAGTTCATAATATCGTTATTCCCCAGTAGTTTGCCAGTGATATATTTGATGTTTCTGGCCGCCTGATTTCTGGGGTATATTTGAACAAAGGCCTGCTGACGTCTAACACCTTCTCCAATCAAGGGTTCATTAATGATATGTCCCAGTATTGTGATATCCTGCCCCAGGAATTTTTCACAAACCAGCCTGAATTTCTCAGCAACCATTATTCCTTCAGCATTGCTGGATACCCTGTTTACCACCAAATACAGGTTTCCTCCATAGGAATTGCTGGTAATACTTTTCACTATGCTGTAGGCATCAGTAATAGAAGTTGGCTCAGGGGTACTTATTACCAGCACATCATCAGCAGCAAGCAAAAATGCAGTTACATTCTTGGATATTCCAGCTCCTGTATCAATTATCAAATAATCATAACTTCTATCCAGCTTTTTCATTTCCATCAATAATTTATTCAGTTCATCTTCCTTTAAATTGGCCAGATCGCTTATTCCTGAACCGCCTGGAATAATATCCAGACCCCCGGGTCCTTGAATTATAATATCCCTGATTTTTTTTGTTTCTTTAATTACATGGAAAAGATTATATTTGGGGGTCAGGCCAAGCATAACATCCAGATTGGCCAGCCCCATATCGGCATCCATAAGAACAACCTTCTGGCCCTGTTCGCAAAGGTTCAGTGCAAGGTTGATAGCCAGGGTACTTTTTCCTACACCGCCTTTGCCGCTGCTTATAACCACAACCCGGCTTCTTCCCTGGCCTTCTTTTATCTCGCTTTCTATTTGCCTTTTTACATTTTGAGCCATTTGTCTCAGCTTATCAGCTTGATCTCTCATCATGCTTCATCCCTTCTCAGAAGCATTTTTGCCAGATACAGGGGGTCGGGTATCTCGATATCATCCGGGACGTTTTGCCCTGTAGTCAAATAGGCAATTGGTTTTTCGACCTCATATACAGTGTTTAATATTTGCCCATAACTGGAGGTTTCATCCAGTTTGGTAAAGATAATTTTATCAATGCCTATGCTGTTAAACTTACAGTAAATGTTTTTTATATCGTTGCTATCGGTAGTCACACTTAAGACCAGAATTATTTCATGCGGTTTGCCGATTTCAATAAACTCCCTTAACTCCTCCATATGTTCATCGTGATAAGGACTGCGTCCTGCAGTATCAACAAATATCAGATCCTTATCCCCATATTGTTTAATCGCCTCTTCCAGATCAAAAGTATTGAAAACAACACTAATAGGAATATCGATAATTTCTGCATAAGTCCTTAACTGTTCAGCTGCTGACACTCTATAGGTATCCAGGGTTATCACTGCTACTTCTTTACCCTCGGTAAAAGCCAGATTTGCTGCAAGTTTAGCTATGGTAGTAGTCTTACCTACTCCAGTGGGTCCGACCATAAACACCAGTTTGCCTTTTTCTCCATTGCTTATGCTGATAGGTTTTGCCTCGGAAAAATATTCCTGCAAGGTGTGCAAACATACATCCTTAGCCCAGTTTTCATCATTGGATTTATCACTGGGAAGCCTTGCTTCCACACTGTTGACAATCTTCAAAGCCAATTCTTTTTCTACCTTATTATTAATGAGAATTTCGTAGAAAATCTGTACATTTTCCGACATTCCTTTGATAAATTCCACTTCATACATCTTGAGTTTGACATCAGTCATTATTTGCTTCATTCTCTGCAGTTCATCCAAGAGTTCTTTTTCGCGTTTGTCACTATTCGCAACAGCGGCTAATTCTAATTCAACAGGCTTGCTCTTGCTCGTCACAGAATTGCTGAATGGGAACACCGGATTTCTTCTCGCCTTGTCACTGCTGACTTTCAAGCTATCGTCAACTGCCACTGTAATTTCTACCTGCGGACGAGAAAAGAAACTGAGCAGTCCGCCTTTTCTCACCTGCCCTGTATGCAGAATAATAGCATCACGCCCCATCTCCTCTTTAGCCTGCTTCATCGCAGTTTTAAAATCCCTGGCAATAAATTTTTTGATTATCATAGTGACACCATCCCTATAACTTCAACATTTACTTCGGAATCAATCTCATTATAAGAGAGTACAAGAAGATTGGGGATAAAACGATTGATTAATCGTTTGAAATATAATCTCAGTACAGGAGCACACAATACAATAGGGGTTATCCCCTTATTGCTTAAATCTTGATAATATAAGGATAATTTGTCAATAACTTTTTGTGCAATATCCGGATCCAGAGCCAAGTATGAGCCAAAATCACTTTGTTGTATTGAATCACGAAGCATTTCTTCCAGAGATGGATCCAGGGTTATTACCGTTAATTTACCATTGTCATTCAGATATTGTTTGCTTATTTGTCTTTTTAAGGCCTGTCGTACATATTCAGTAAGAACATCGGTATCTCTGCTGATTTTTGCAAAGTCCGCCAGAGTTTCCATGATTGTCAGCATATCTCTTATAGGAACCTGTTCCTTTAACAGATTAGAAAGGACTTTTTGAATATCTCCCAGGCTCATCAAATCGGGAATTAATTCATCAACCACCGCAGGGTTGCTTTCTTTTATAAACTCGACCGTATTTTGAATTTCCTGTCGTCCCAGGAGTTCAGATGCATGGGATTTTACTACAGATGTAAGATGCGTAGCCAGAACCGATGGCGGATCTACTACTGTATATCCTTTTAATTCTGCATTATCTTTGTCTGCGGTATCTATCCAGCGTGCGGGAAGGTTAAAGGCCGGTTCAATAGTATCAATTCCAGCCAGTTCTGCATCGTTTTCAATATCCGGCCCTATAGCCAGGTAATTATCCAGCATCAACTCCCCTGAAGCAATCTCCGTTCCTTTGATTTTGACTACATAGGCATTGGGTTTTAACTGCATATTATCCCGGATGCGAATAGGCGGCACAATAAAACCAAGTTCAACTGCACACTGCCTCCTTATCATTACTATCCTGTCGAGAAGATCGCCTCCTTGTTCAGCATCAACCAGAGGAATCAGGCCATATCCCAGTTCCATTTCCATTTTTTCCACCTGCAGAAGTTCCACTACATTTTCTGCTTTCTTGATTTCTTCAGCCTCCTGGATTTCCTCTTCATCACTGTCTTCAACTTCGTCTATTGTTGAAGTCTTAAAAGCAAAAGAAAGAAATCCAAACAATATGGCCAGTGAATACATGGGCAATCTGGGTAAGCCAACTGTTCCCAGAGCCAGCAATATAACAGCTGCTATCCCAAGCGCTTTGGGATAATTAAAAAGCTGTGACCCGATTTCTTTTCCCAGGCTGTATTTGGAGGCGCTCCTGGTGACAACTATCCCGGTTGCTGTAGATATAAGCAAAGCCGGGATCTGCGTAACCAGCCCGTCACCGACAGTTAAGAGCGTATATGTCTGGGTTGCATCGCCCAAACTCATCCCCTTCTGGGCCATACCAATGACAAAGCCGCCGACAATATTTATTATGGTAATCACTATTCCTGCAATTGCATCACCTTTTACAAATTTGCTGGCCCCATCCATGGCGCCGTAGAAGTCTGCTTCTCTCTGGATTTTTTCTCTGCGATTACGGGCTGCATCCTCGTTAATAAGTCCAGCATTAAGATCTGCGTCAATAGCCATCTGTTTTCCCGGCATAGCATCGAGGGTGAAACGCGCCGCCACCTCTGATACTCGCTCTGCCCCTTTGGTTATTACAATAAATTGTATAACGATAAGAATTAGAAATATTACCAGGCCAACAACTGTGTTGCCTCCAACCACAAACAAACCGAAAGCCTCGATTACATCCCCTGCATAGCCATTCAGCAGAATAAGCCTGGTTGATGAAACATTCAGTGAAAGTCTGAAAAGGGTCATAACCAGAAGTAAAGAAGGAAAAACTGAAAACTCCAGGGGTTCGCGATTAAACATGGAAACCATCAAAATAATCAGGGCAAAGCTTATATTAAATGTTAACAAAATATCCAGTAAAACAGGATTCATTGGAATAATCATCATAATGACTATGCTGACTACCACAACCGCTATTAATATGTCACTGTACTCAAAAAGCCGACCAAATATTGCTGGTCTTTCTTCCATTTCAAGTCCTCCCGCTATTTGCCTGGGGATAATATCTCAAGTTTTTGGATAGTATTATTGTTTGAGGATTTCGCAATAATTAGTTTTTCCTATTATTGGGCCTACTGTAGTACTGTCATCCTGAGGCAAAGCCGAAGGATCTTATTCCCTCAGGGGGCTACCCCCTCCCGGGACTATTGATGTAAGCTGATGCTTACGCTTAAAGGTGCCGATCTTTGCTTTGCTCACGATTAAGATTCTTCACTACCGCTCAGATAGATCTTTTAATATATGCAAAACTCTCGTTATAAAAATGGTTTTTATAAGAGTATTTTTTTCTGTTTATAAACAAAAGCCAGTACCTCAGCGACTGCTTGATACAGTTCCTCTGGAACCAGATCTCCAATATCAGTAGCATAAAACAGAGTACGTGCCAGGAATGGATTCTCAACCACTACTACATCATTAGCCAGAGCAATTTCCTTGATTTTCAATGCGACAAAATCCTGCCCCCGTGCAACAACAACCGGAGCTTCCACACGATCGGCCTCATATTTCAAAGCTACCGCAAAATGAGTTGGATTGGTAATAACCACATCGGCATCCGGAACCTCGGACATCATTCTCTTCATCGCTGCTTGTCGCTGTATCTGCCTTTGACGCGACTTAACCTGAGGATCACCTTCAGTCTGTTTATATTCTTGTTTTATATCATATTTGCTCATCTTTAATGATTTTTCATGTTCATACCATTGATATATGTAATCCACTATACCAATAATTATAAAAACTGCTCCTACCTTCAATGCCATTTCAAAGACAATCTCGCTTAATATTTTAAGAGTTATTCCCAGTTCCATGTCCACAAAACGGGGAAAAACATAATAATGCTTTTTCAGGACGGTATAGACCACAAAAGCCGTTACGATAACCTTAAGCAAGGATTTGCTCAGTTCAACCAGAGCCCTTTTGGAAAAAGTTTTCTTGAAACCCTCTACCGGATTCAGTCTTTCAGGCTTTGGAGTAAGCGGATCAGTACTGAATACGAAGCCCACCTGAATATAGCCTATAAGCAGAGCAGCTACATAAGTAGCAAGAAATATCGGGAAAACCATCTTGCCCATGAGTATAACTACTTCCACCAGCAAGCTGTAAATATACTCATTGGAGAATTCATGGAGACTCCGGTCCAGAATATACAGGGAGGTAAACTTTTGCATAGTACTGACCATATAGGGAAAGGTAACAAATACAACAACAGAACCAGCAATAAGTACAACCGCAGAATTCAGATCGGTACTCTTGAAAACCTGTCCCTTTTTTCGAGCCTCTTCACGCTTACGCGGAGTAGCCTTTTCTGTCTTCTCTCCAGTTTCGTCATCGGCAAATAACTGAAGATTTATTATAAAAAGTTTTGTTTTATCATCCATAGATACTATAACCCCATAGCGATTAGTATTCTATCCAGATAGGCAAAAAAACGCATAAACAGAACACTATAAACCCACAAATACACCGGGAGCAATAAGAGCAAAGCAAACAAGCCTACGAGTATTTTCAAGGGCAAACCAACAATAAAAACATTCATCTGAGGAACTGTTCTGGCAATAAAGCCCATAGCGATATCCGTAATCAAGACAGTAACCAATATGGGCGCAGCTATTTTTACCGCAATAATAAACATATAGACAGTGATTTCAAAGAGCAGGTTAAAAAAATCCTGACTCAGCTTAACACCCAGCACCGGTACAATTTTGTAACTCTGGGCGATGGCCTGTAAAAGATAATAATGCCCGTCCATAGCCAGATACATTAATAATGCCATGGTTTGGGTCAGGTTACCCATAAGCGGAATCTGAGTGCCTGTTTGGGGATCAACCACATTCACTATGGCAAAGCCCATGGCCATATCCATTACCTGCCCTGCCAGTTGAATAGCTGCCAACACTACATATACAACAAAGCCCATGGTGTAACCAACAAAGACCTCTACCAGCAGTGCAGCAATATAATAAGGCACAGTGGCTGGCTCAATCATATAATTAACCGGCACAAAATAGGCCATGACAGCTGAAAGCAACACAATCACCAGTGCTTTGATTCTTAAGGGCATTTGCCGGCTGCTGAATATTGGTGCACTAATAAACAAGCCTGACAATCTGGCAAATATCAGCAGAAAACTGTCAAGAGCAAAAGTTATTGGCATTGCTGATTACCCCTCTATAGTGCCAGCATCTGTGGAATAGAAGCAAAAATATCATAGGTAAAAGTTGTAATAATGTCTAACATCCATGGCCCAAATACAATCACAACCAAAAACACAACAACTATCTTGGGAACGAAAACCAGTGTCATTTCTTGAATCTGGGTAGTAGCCTGCAGAATACTAATCAGCAAACCAGTAATCAGGGCTGCTCCCAGAATAGGTGCTGAAACCATCAGAACTGTCCATACTGCTTGATTGGCAACTCCAAGTATAATATCTTCGTACACAGTTTCTACTCCCCCCCCCCTGCTTTACTTCGTAAGGAATTTTTAATTGGTTAATTGTTAATTTTGAATTAAGGTAAGCAAGTATAACTCAGGATACTATCACATTAGCTTTGATAATATAAAGGAAACTCAGTTTCCTCACCAAAATTCAACATTAATAATTCAAAATTTAAAATTATTAAAGCTAATGAAAGCTTAATATCAATGATTGTATGAGCAGGTTCCAGCCATCTACCAGAACAAACAATAAAATTTTAAATGGCAAGGAAATCATCATGGGAGGCAACATCATCATCCCCATTGACATTAAGGCACTGGCTACCACCATATCAATAACCAGGAAAGGAACAAAAATAACAAAACCTATCTGAAAAGCCGTTTTCAGTTCACTGATTACAAACGAAGGTATAAGGACATAATTGGGTATATCATCGAAATTATGCGGCCTTTCCACTTCTGCCATCTTAACAAAAAGGGCCAAATCCTTTTCCCTGGTCTGTTTGAACATAAAATTACGCATAGGTTCCATAGCCTGTTCAAAGGCTTCTTCCTGAACGATTTCTCCTTCCAGATAAGGCTGTATAGCATTGGCATTAACTTGCTGAAAGGTTGGGGCCATGACAAAAAATGTAAGAAATAAAGCCAAACCTATTAATAATTGGTTTGGCGGCATCTGCTGGGTTGCCAGAGAAGTCCTGATAAAGGCCAGGACCACAATGATACGGGTAAAAGAAGTAAGTAAAATAAGTATCGCCGGAGCCAGGGTCAGGACTGTCAGTAATATCACCAGTTGCAGGACTGTTGACAAATCCCCTGCATCTGGAGTATCTGATCCGCCTATCTGAAGATTAATATCAGGTATCTGCAACGGTTCGGCCAAAACCGGCTGGCTAAAAATAAGCAGAAATACAATAAGAAAAATTAATACACCCCAACAATGGAGAGATAATTTATGCTTGATCATCATCACCATTTCTTCTCCTGCCCGCTTTATTGTCTTCCATACTCTTATGTGAAATATCCTGTAATCTTTGCACCTGTTCTTCCATAATAAAGCGAAAATCCTTTCGCTCCGGTTTTGAGGGTTTCAATTTTTTCAATAAAAGAGAAATTTTGTCTCTCATCTCCTGCTTAGTTGAAGCATCTTTTTCCATTAGCAGCTCGTTTTGACTTATCTCCTCGAGCAAGCCACTATTGTCAACCTCAAAAAGAAAAGAAATATTATGGTCGGTGACTCCCAGGGCATATAATTTTTCACCAATTTCACATAAGACTATCCCCCGGTTTTGACCCAGGGCTACCTCGTCAACCACCTGCAACCATGTTCCCTGCATTTTCTTCCCCAGTTGCTTGCTGAAAACTTTTACGAGCGACCAGGTCGCACCCACAATAAGCCCTAATATCAGTACAAGCTTCAGCAGATCCAACCAGAGATTATGGCTCTCTTCCGGTTTTTGTTCCTGTTCATCCATAACCTTATTAAATTCTTCAAACTCGGCGGCCAAACTTGCCAAGGTAAAAACCTGCATCAATAATACTGCAATTAATACTATGAGCAGGCATTTTCTCCTCAAGGATGATATCATACTGTCACTTCCATCAATTATGATAATGCTTTGCTAACGGCCTCTATCACCCTTTCCGGCTGAAAAGGTTTTACAATAAAATCCTTGGCTCCTGCTTGTATAGCATCGATAACCATGGCCTGTTGTCCCATAGCACTGCACATAATAATACAGGCGGCCATATCAATGCTTTTTATTTCTTTTACCGCCGCAATCCCATCCATCTCCGGCATAGTAATATCCATGGTAACCAGATCAGGGGTAACCTCTTTGAACTTTTCCACCGCCTGTATACCATTTTCGGCTTCTCCTACCACTTCATAACCATTTTTACCAAGAATATCCTTCAGCATCATCCTCATAAAAGCAGCATCATCTACTATCAGAATCCTTTTTCCCATCATCAATCCCCCTAATGATTATTGTAGTCTGCTCATCCTGTCCATTGGACTAATAATTGCGGTAATTCTGATACCATAGTTTTCATCAATAACAACCACTTCGCCCCTGGCAATCAATTTACCGTTTACCAGCAAGTCAACGGGCTCACCGGCAAGTTTATCCAGTTGGATTATAGACCCTTGATGTAATTCCAGAATATCTTTTATGGTCTTGCGGGTCTTCCCCAGTTCCACAGTAACATCCAGGGGCACATCCATAATAAGGGAAATATTCTGCGGGGGATGTTCCAGTTCACTCTCCCGCAATGGGGTAAACTGTGCCGGTTGAACAGCAAATTGTTGATCTTTCCTGATATTTGAACTACTATCAGCATAAAGCTCTCTATTATTCATATCTTGAGACGATACAGGCTGCTGCTGCGGTTCCACCGGCTGGCTCATAAAAGGCGGCTGAACCGGAGTACTCGTTGGTGTACTGCTTGGAGGAACTTCTGCAGTCACAGGCTGTTCTTCAGTGATTTCACCTAAAAGCGTATTCATCATACTTTTTACCGCTTCATAAGGAATAATCTGCATTATTTCGCTGTCAACAAGGTTTTCTATCTCCATTTTAAACTTGATTTGAACCAGCATGTCTTCTGCACCCGGTACATCCAGGGCTTCTTTTCCCAAATCCACCATCTGCAGTTTTGGAGGAGCAATGTCGATACGTCTGTTAAACATCGAGGACAAACTGGTAGTAGCAGAACCCATCATCTGGTTCATGGCCTCTCCTACAGCACTCATTCCTAGCTCGCTGAGGCTTGCATCCTCGACTTTTCCTTCCCCTCCCATCATCAAATCAGCAATGACACTGGCATCTTCTTCCTTAATAATCAAAATATTTGTGCCGGATAAACCTTCTGTATAATCTACTTCAACAATCAGATAAGGCAAGGGATATTCACTTTGCAGCTCCTGAGCACTCGTTGTAGAGACATCAGGAGTAGTAATTGAAACTTTTTTGTTTAATAAAGTAGACAGGGTAGTTGCTGCAGTACCCATGCTTATATTGCCGACTTCTCCCATGGTGTCCTTCTCAGCACTGCTGATCTCAAGATCACTAACTGCAGATGACTGCTCTGAAAACTCCATGTCTGAAGAAGACGAATCATTTCCAGCTGATAATAAGGCATCTATTTCTTCCTGGGACAAGATTCCATCATTCATTCTCATTTCCCTCCTCTATCACCTGGGAAATCTGAATGGAAAATTTATTTCCAAAAATCCCCGGCTTGCCAATAAATTTGGTTCTGTGTCCAATAACCACCTCGAGCTCCTCATTAACATTCCTGTCCAGGGGAATTACATCACCTGAGGAAACCTCCAGAAGATCTTTTACCGTAATAACTGTTCTGCCCAAAATAGCTCTTACAGGAACATAAGTATTCTCCAATCGGGTTTTGATTGTATTTATATTATCAGCCGATTTCTCAGGGCTTGAAGATGAATAGTAATAATGAACACTGAGTTTGTCAAGGATAGGTTCAAGAAGCAAATATGGCATGCAAATATTAAACATTCCTATCACTTCACCCATCTGTGCTTCAAGCGATACTATCATCATTATCTCGGAAGGCGAAACCAGTTGAGTAAACTGTGGATTGGTCTCCACCCTGTCCAGTGAAGGATCTATTTCGATGATGCTCCCCCATGGTTCCTGGAGATAATCCAGCATGCGCTGAACAATTTTTTCAATAATGGTCTGTTCTATTTCAGTAAGCCCTCTTGTTTTAACCGGAGATAGGCCTGGCCCCCCCAATAGCCGGTCCAAAAAAGCAAAGCCCAGGTTGGGGTTGATTTCCAGAATAGCGCTGCCATCCAGTGGATAAAGAGAAAAAATATTTAAAATAGTGGGATTGGGTATGGATCTGATAAATTCCTCATAAGTCAATTGCTCCACTGAAAGCAGTTCCAATTGAACAGGTAAACGAAGCTGCGCGGACAGGTAAGTACCTAGAGTGCGAGCATAGTTTTCATATATAACCTGTAAGGTATGAATCTGGTCTTTGGAGAACTTATTGGGGCGACGAAAATCGTAGATTTTCACCTTGTTTTTAATCTCTTCTTCTCTTAACTCCTCTGCATTGACTGAACCATCGCTCAAAGCAGACAGAAGCGCATCTATTTCGTTCTGGGATAATACCTCACTCATTATAACCCCCCTTTTCAGGTTATAATTTCATCCATCTTACTGCATAACAAAACTAGTAAAATAAATGTTTTTTATAAGTCCTGAACCAATCTTTGCATTCAAGTCGTTTATTATCTCTGATTTTAAATTATTCCGGTTCCTTACATCCAGGTCAGCTACTGTTTTTGAAGATAACATTGTCAGGATTCCATCCCTGATCACTGGCATATAATGAGTAATAGCTTCCTGGGCTTCTTTGTTGTCTGCTGCCACTTCAAGGGTGACTTCGACTTTTAAATACCTGGTTCCTGCTACATCATTAATATTGGTCATGAACTCGCCTATCTCCACCAGGTTGCCGGTAAGCATCTGCTCTCCATTTTCCTCTTTGGGGATTAATGGTGCCATCAGACTCCTCATCAATAAATAAGAAGCACCCATAGCGACCAGGAATATCAAGATCCCTATCAATACTATTTTAAAATCAAAACCCCTTTTCTCTACCACTTCAGCATTATTCTCATCCGCCAAAACTTACCCCTCCTGTCAAAGCTATTTTTTTAATTTAATGTTGGCAGTTCTCTTGAACCGGATAATTTCATCCCGAATTTGCTGACTGCTTTCTTTCACCAGAAATTTTTTCCCGGTGGTAAGGGTTATAAGCGTATCCGGTGTTTCCTCAACGAATTCCAACAAATCTATATTTATCATTATTTTCTGACCATTTAAACGGGTAAGGTAGATCATTAACTCACCTCTGTATTAAGCTCTTCCAGGGGCTTCAGCCCCTGGAAAGAGTCCTAAACTATCTCTTGAGATTAACCAATTCCTGTATCATCTCATCAGATGTCGTAATAATACGTGAATTGGATTGAAATCCCCTCTGGGTTACTATCATATCAGTAAATTCCTCCGACAGGTCAACATTTGACATTTCCAGATTACTGGGAATTATCGTTCCCAGCCCATTGATACCTGGAGCACCTTTTTGCGGATCTCCCGAGTTATTGGATTTTATAAACAGGGTACTGCCTGTCTGCACCAGACCTCCGGAATTCTGGAACTTGGCCAGGGCTACCCTGCACAGAGATCTGGCTTCACCATTATCGAAAATACCCACTACGGTTCCGTCAGTAGTTACAGTATAGCTGGTCAAATCACCATAAGCATAGCCATCCTGTCTTTCAGCCCAGGCAGAAGATTCCGCATTATACTGGGTTAGTTTGGAAAAGTCAATATTAAAAGTTATGGCTTTGCGAAATACAACTGCAGGAGCACCATTATCATCATCAGCTGGAATAGTTATGTCATCAGACCATAATTCTCCGTCAGCATCCAGTACCCCCGCAGGGAACTGTCCATCAGGCCCAAAAGCCGGTAAGTCACCAGCACCAAACTGAATAAGTTCGGGTACACCCCCAGTATTAAGTATAATAGGGTTCCCGCTACCGTCCTTCCTTACATTACCTTCTGCATCATAATCATATACATACCAGTATGCTGTCCAGTCATCTTCTGCAGTCTTTCCCAGCATAATATTCACCGGGACTTTGGTTCCTTCAGTATCATAGACATCCTTGGTAAAAGACACTACATTTGTCCAGTTACTGATAATTTCTGGGTCAACAGCCGGGGGAGTAAAAACCTGCTCGGAACAATCAAGATTTCCGGAAAGATACATTTCAGTAGTTTCTTTTGGTTCAATATAAGCAAAGTCTTTTATGGAAACTGAGCGGATCTTGTCTACTCCTGTATCTATTACCCAATCTCCCGTATCTGGATCAGTCACCTTCTCTGTATTCCATCCCTGCACCAGATACCCATTGGAAGTACTTATCAGATTACCGTCTATATCAAATTCAAAAGCCCCTGCCCGGGAAAAATATTCCTCTTCTCCATTCTTTAATATGAAATAACCGTTGCCATTTATGGCCATATCAGTTAGTTTATTGGTCGAGGTGGTGGCTGTCGGGGTATGAATCTGGTCAATACTGCTCACACTCATTCCCAAACCGACACCCATGGCATTGGTCCCTCCCCTGATTCCTTCAACAGGACGGGAAGCACCTCTGATCTGCTGGTACAGAGTATCCTGAAAGACTACTCTGCTTTTTTTATACCCGTTGGTATTAACATTGGCAATATTATTACCGATAACATCCATTCTGGTCTGATGGTTTTTTAAACCTGAAACACCAGAATACATTGAACGCATCATATTCTGCATAACCTCCTTTATTTTTGATAAATACTTTTTTTAAATTCGAGCGCTTCATTCGTTCCGCACTCAGGGCTTCCTTCAGGAGGTCCAGCCCTAAATTAACACTGCACTGTCAATATTGGTAAAGACATTTTCTTTAATGCTATGTCCGTCTACGGCAGTAACCACAGTATTATTTTTGATACTGACCACCAGAGCCAGATCATCCATAAGAACCAGAGAATCTCTGGCACCTTTGGCCCGCGCCTTGCCTACCGCGTCTTCCAATCTGTCAAGCTTATCTGCGGTCAGGCGAATATTTCTTGCTTCCAACCTTTCCCGGGCATGCCTGGAAAACTTGAGGCCCTTGTTCAGGTTCTGTTCGAGTATCTTGCCAAAGCCCTCATTATCTCCCCGGAAAGGTTTCTGGCTTTGAGTTCCCTTGGCGGGAATGGGAACTTGAACAGCCTGTTGCGGAAAAAATATTCTATTATTCATCCATATCACCTGTTCCTGAATTCAAAGAATTACTCATTTGTTCAAGTCTATAAAGAATCTCCAGCAAGACCTGGTTTTGAAAATTATTTTGCTCGCCGATTCCAATCATTTGATTAATACTGATTTCCTGCCCGTCTACAACATAATATGGGGTTCCTTCCTTGATAATCACTGATTCTACCTGTCCTTTAACGACTTCTACGCTTTCCCCTTCTTCACCACTGATAGTTTTCATATAGCTTACTTCCCGGCCGATCATGTTTCCGGACTGCTGCAGCATCATACTGGGAACCAGATTATCAACTATATTGGCTGACAAGTCCTGAAAACCGGTATTGAGATTCTGCATTTGTTCAAGAGAACTGAAGCTGGCCATCTGGGCAATAAATTCCTTGTCATCCATTGGAGACATCGGGTCTTGATATTGTAGCTGGGTAATCAGTAATTCCAGAAAAGCATCCTTGCCAAGCATGTTATTGTCTTTCCTGGCATCACTGCTCTTGGAATTATCTTCCCCTGTAAGCCAGGGTACCGTTTGTGTAGGCAATCCGCTTATATCCAAATAATTCACCTCCTAAATCAGTAGATTCATGCTGCCATTTGCATCCAGGCCATATTCCTGTGGATAATAGAAGTTTTCTTCTTCCATTTCCAATTCATCAGTCTCTGCAGATAACTGGGCTTCTTCCCCGGAGTTATTATCCCTGCCGTGATAAAACCAGTTCCGGTTTTCCTGCCAGATTTCCTGTTGATTTCCTTCAGAGCCGTCAAACATCCCGCCATTATTCAGCTGGACACTTACTTCAGTTTTCTCTACCCTGATTCCCTGGGATTCCAGTGACTGCCTCAGGTTAGCCAGATTGCTTTCCAGTATCTGTTTGACCTGATGACTCTCAGTAATAAATCTGGCAGTAAGCACGCCTTCATCCATTACTACTTTAATGGTCATCTTGCCCAGGTATTCCGGTTTCAACTGAATTTTCATCTCTGACGAATTGAGCTTCAATAAGAGTTCCGCCTTTTTCACCAGCTGTTCTACAATTTCTTTGGCTTCCACCGGTGTTTTATTGGCATTCAGGATATTTGATTCCTGAACAATACTTTTGCTGGTACCGATTTCTGCTTTAGTTCCCAGAACAAAGAACTTACTACTGTCATTGGGCTTTTTGTCTGACTGCATTTCTTCATTCCTGGGCAAGTCTTTTTCCAATTTACTGGCAGATAATCGCTTGCTTTCAAACTCAATAAGCTTTTTCACGTCAGTGGAAGCTTTCTCTTGAGGAGCTTTTTCCTCTGCCTCCAAATTCAACAGGGTTTTGAGAACGGGTTGTTCTTTGCTTTCTTTCTTGTTGTGAAAGGAAACAGCCGGGTTCTTTCCCTGCTCATTAGCCAGTTCTGAAGCTTTATGCTTGGGCCCCTGCTCATCTTTTTCACTGAGCTTGCTGTCAGAATTTTTTGCAGAACCCGACAATCCCGTAAGCCATGAACTGCTGAAATCCTTTGGCTGTGATTCCTCTGCTTCAGGCTGTTGAGAACCCGGGTTCGTGTTCGCAGAGAGCTGTCCCAGTTCCCATGGAGCTTTAGTTTCTTCCGCCTGAAGGCTCTTGCCTGCATCTCCTTCTTCCCGCACATCATAAAACTGCCGGGATTGAGGAAAATCCCTTTTCCCTTCTGCAGCCTCTGGCAATTCAGAGGGCTCCTGCATTTTGCCTGTCAAGCCCACCTGTTCAGGCAACGTACTGGCCTGGTCTCCAGCACAGCTATTGGGGTCTGCAATTTTCTGGCTTCCATTGGGTTGTATAAATGCTACAGGCTCCATATTTTCCGATGCCTTTACAGCTTCTATTTTCTCACCTGAAGACTGCTGCTCATTATCAGCCGCCAATGCATTAGCAGCAGCTAATTTGGCTTCATTCATCAATTCTTCGGCTAATGGCAGCCGGGTCTCTTCATTTGCCTTCGCTCTGGCATCGGCTAACTGTGAAACAGTGTCTCTGCCCGGCTCTGCTGTAGAACCCTGGAGAACAATCATCTCTTCGTTCGTAGCAGCTCTGGCATCAGCTAACTGTAAAACAGTGTCTTTACCCGGCTCTGCTGCAGAATCTTGGAGAGCAAACTGCTCTTCATTCTGGAAATTTGTTTCCGGGATGCCTTCCGGCAACGGAAACTGGTCAAGGGGTTCCTGGAAAGCATTCGCGTTATCGCATTCAGGTTTTGATTCACAGCAATTCTGCCTTCCTCCTTGAGCCCGGGTAAAACGCTGCAATTCACCCTGAAATTTGTTTTCCAGTTTTCCCGCTTTTTTGCTGGTACTGCTGGATCTTAAACTATGGGAGCCTTCGCAACACGCTGGCTTAACAGCCAGCATTTCCGCTCCTGTCAATATCTCACCTCCTTTGCCATAAATCTCCCCCTTTTCCTATATAAGGGGTGAGGGGTAAGGAGACTAACTACATTCTCACCTCACACCTCACACCTCAGCAGATTAAGGTGAAACAACCAGCATCTTTTTCGCTATATCAGCAGCTTGATCTTTTTCCATGTTTTGTAGAATCTCCGCTACCACGCTGTTTTCCATCTCATTTAATATACCAATAATGTCTTTGTCCTCCAGGCGTGATATTATATCAGCAGCATCTTTAACTTTCATCTCCGCAAAATAGGCGGCAATATCTTTATATGCCTGTTTCTGGTTATCCTGCTGTGTCTTTAAATTAATTATCTCCTGGTTGAGGCTGGCGACATCCTCTTTGAGTTTGTCATCACTGCGCTCGGTTTGAGCCAATTTCTTTTCCATCTCTGCCATTTCCGCCTGTAATGCTTGCATTTCCTCCTTCTTTTCAGCAATACTGATATTCAGTTTATCGTTTTCGTGTTTTGCCAGTTCATATTTATTGACCATTCTTTCATAGGTTCCTTTTAGTACTGTCTCCTCAGTCCCGGATAGCTTTTGCCCTATTACTGGAGTATCGAGTATTATCTGAGGACCCCTTAGTATCCCCATAAACAAGAAAAGCAGATATAGCATAATCAAAAAGAGGAGAGTCAATAATACTATTGATGAAATTTTTACAATTTTTAATGCTTTTTCCATGTTACAAAACCTCTATTTTCTCACAATTAACCCGGGTCTAAACTCAAATTTCAGGACGTAGCCAGTTTGTTCCTAAAATACCCATTTATGGCTATTTCATCGATTGATTTCTGTTCCTCCAACTGTAGTTCATGCAAGTATAAATGCCATTCCTTGTCCTTGAGTTTTTCCATAATTTGTTTTTCCCTGGCCCTATTCATTAATTCTGTTCTGGCCTCTTCCAATATTTCTTCGGCCTGTTTCAGTTTTTTCTTCATGGCTTTGGTACGATCTTTAAAGACAGACAAAAAATCCTTTTTTATCAAAATAGTCTGAAATGAGTTCTTTTCATTGTTTTGCTCTCTTATCGACTGTTGCAGTTCTTCAAGCCTTAATAGCATCTGTTCAAGTCTTTCTTCTATCTGACGGCACTCGCTCAGGCGTAATTGAACTTCCTCACGAGCTATTTGCTCCTGCCGGCAGGAAATATCCAGTTTGGTCTGTAATCTGAAATAAAAAGCCTTCAATAATCACACCCGCTTAATTTATTGAATTCTGAAGCGCAAGAAGAATATCTGCAAAAGCAGCCTCTTCATAAATACCCTGCCGGACAAAATCACGGCATTTGTCAATCAAAGCAACAGCTTCGTCTATACGGGAGTTGGCTCCCTTTTTATAGGCACCTATATCGATAAGATCCCGGGCTTCTTCATAAGTTGCCATTATACTCCTGAAGCGATTGGCATTATCCAGGTGTTCGCCTGATACCAGATCAATCATTACTCTGCTGATGCTCTGGGATACATCTATTGCCGGATAGATATTCAGGTTAGCCATTTGCCGGTTCAATGCAATATGCCCATCCAGTATTCCCCGGACAGCATCGGTAATCGGCTCGTTCATGTCGTCTCCTTCTACCAGAACGGCATACAATCCTGTGATAGTACCTTTTTCAGAGGTACCGGCTCTTTCCAGCAGTTTGGGAAGCAAAGCGAAAACAGAAGGTGTGTAGCCTCTGGTTGCTGGAGGTTCACCAATAGCAAGTCCTACTTCACGCTGTGCCAGAGCAAATCTGGTTAATGAATCCATGAGCAGCAAAACATCTTTTCCCTGATCTCTGAAATACTCAGCAATACTTGTCGCCACAAAGGCTCCTTTTAATCTCACCAGAGCTGGTTGATCTGATGTAGCCACTACCACTACAGACCTGGCAAGCCCTTCCTCCCCCAGATCGCGTTCCAGGAATTCTCTGACTTCCCGCCCCCTTTCTCCAATAAGGGCTATTACATTTATATCAGCTTCAGTATTTCTGGCTATCATTCCCAGCAGAGTACTTTTTCCTACTCCGCTTCCAGAAAGAATACCCATTCTTTGGCCCTTGCCCACGGTATTCAATCCATCTATGGCTTTAACCCCCAGGGGTAAAACCTCGCTTATTCTGGCTCTTTTCAGGGGATTGGGCGACTGATTCATTACAGGATAACTGCCCTCCAATTTAAGCCTCCCCCTGTCATCTATGGGCTCGCCGAGCCCGTTCAGTATCCTCCCCTTAAGCTCCATGCCTACATTAACTCTCAAACTGCTGCCGGTAGCCAGCAGTTCACTACCAGGTCCTATTCCCTCCAGATCTCCCAGGGGCATAAGGAGAACCCGGTTATTTTTAAAACCAGCCACTTCAGCTGGCACCAGTTGCCTGCTGGAATACTTGGTTTTGATATAGCATAATTCTCCCAGGCTGACCCTTGGACCGGTAGCTTCCAGGGTCAGTCCAATAGCCTGTGATATTCTGCCCTTTAGTTGAGAGGTCTGAGCTTTTTCCAGTGCTTCAATATATTTTTCTATATCAAGTGCTTTAGGACTATTCATCCGCTGTCACTTCCTGAATGGCTTTATTGATGTTTTCCACCCGGGTTTCATATCGGGCATCTACTGAACCGGTTTCACTTTCCAGGACACAGCCACCGGTGCTTATTCTATTATCAGGCTTTAATTCAATATTAAGGTCGCTATTACCAATATCGGAAAACCTTTCAGTTTTCATTACCTCAAGTATTCTATCCATATCTCTCTGATTAACATATACTTTTATGTTTTCCGCACTATCAAGAAAACCCAGGGCTTCCCTGAGCACATTAATAATAACATTGGGATTGGTAATCAGCTCTCCGGCAATCACCTTTTTGGCTACAGCCATAGCCAGACGGACCATATCTGACTCGCTGGAGTTCATTATTTCCAATTTGGTCTGCCGGGCTTCTTCAATCATCTCCTTGCTCTGCTGTATGGCCAGCTGCCGATCAGCCTCAATTTCCTCATTTGCCTTTTTAAGCCCATTCTCATAGCCTTCTTTAAATGCCTCTTGTTTTATTTCTTCAGCTTCCTGTTGAACCTGTAATTTCAGGTTCTCAGCTTCCTCTTGAGCGGAGAACAGGATGTTGCTGGCCTCTTCTTTAACTCTATCCAGCATCTGAGTGACCATCTGCTCGGTTTCACCTATTAATTTATCACTCTCAGCTTTCAGCCTCGCGAGTTCCTTTTTCTGATCTTCGATTTTATCAGCCTGAATAGTCTCCTGGCTGATTTTCTCCAGGTACTGCAGACTTTCAGTTTCAATTTCTTTTCCTATTTTATATAATTCAGAAATATCAATCACTCTGGGTCTGGCTACACGCAAGTTGGAACCTTTAATAATCCTAGACAACTACTTCATCCCCTCCGCCTCGAGCCACAACTATTTCCCCGGCATCTTCGAGACGTCTAATTATATTAACAATACGCTGTTGAGCTTCTTCAACATCCCGCAGTCTGACCGGTCCCATAAATTCAATGTCTTCTTTCAGCATTTCTGAAGCACGACTGGACATATTGAGAAATATCTTCTGTGAAACCTCATTGCTGGCACCTTTCAAAGCCAGTGCCAGGTCTTGTGATTCAACTTCTCTGAGGACTCTCTGTACCGAGCGGTCATCTATCACCACAATATCTTCAAATGCGAACATCAACTTCTTGATCTCTTCTGCCAGCTCAGGATCCTGAACTTCCAGAGCTTCCATTATAGTTTTTTCTGTACTCCTGTCCACCCGGTTAATAATCTCTACAACGGCATTGATGCCTCCGGCTTCCGCAACCTCCTGCGGAGCAAGAGAAGAAAGCTTTCTTTCCAGTATCCTTTCCACCTCTTTTATTACCTCAGGTGATGTGGTATCCATAATAGCAATCCGCTTGGCCACCTCTGCCTGACGCTCTGGAGGCAGAGCAGACAATATCATTGAGGCCTTCTCCGGTTCCAGATAGGCCAATATCAAGGCAATGGTCTGCGGGTGTTCTGATTGAATGAAATTCAATATTTGCGTGGGTTCAATCTTACGAATAAAATCAAAAGGACGCACCTGTAAAGAGGCCGATATTCTGCCGATAATCTCAACGGTCTTTTCTGCCCCGTAAGCCTTTTCCAGTACTGTTCTCGCATATTCTATACCGCCCTGACCAATAAACTGCTTGGCCAGGCACATTTCAAAAAACTCCCGGAATATATCGTCAATTCTATCTGTAGATACTTCCCGGACATTAGCAATTTCCAGGGTTAATTGTTCAATTTCCTCTTCATTCATGTGCTGAAATAATCTTGCGGATTTTTCCGGTCCCATGAAAATAAGAAAATTAGCTGCCTTTTGTTTGCCGCTCATATCTTTTTTAGTAGCCACTTATACCACCTCTAATCCTCTAACAACCAGGCCTTGAGTACCTGAGCTGCGGTTTCCGGACTCTCTTCGATAATTTTATCGATTTCTTCTCTGACCCGGCGTCTTTCTTGTTCCTCAGGACTCAAACTGGTTTCAATCAAATCTGCCACATCCACATCCTCATGAGCAACGGCTTCCAGTTCAGCCTGTCTGGCCATTTCTTCTTCCAGTTCTCTCCGAGTCCGCTCTCTTCTTCTATACAACAAGAATGCCAGAACAATGATTATCAAGGCCAGCAATACTACTACCCAGGGTATATAAGGTGAGCTCAAGATCTTATCCATGGTACCCGGGATAACCGGTTCAGGCTCAGGCTCTGTATAGAAATCAATAAAGGCAACTGATACGTGATCTTCCAGGCGGACACTCTCATTATCGCGATTTTCTCTGAGGCCGCAGGCTGATGCAACAATATTCCGGATCTTGGTAATTTTCTCCTCTTCCGTATCACCCAGGTTAGCCTGCTGTGTACCTGCGTTATTAACAAATACGGCAACGGTAAGATAATCGTACTTAACATCACCCTGGGAAAAATCAGTAACCGTTTGGGTCTCATTAATTTCATAATTTCTGATAATATGGCTTTTGTCCCAGGTTGAAACAGCCCCCTCCTCATCTACTTCCAGATATTCCGGTATATTGGTATCAGTTCCCGGAACATTGGCCGGATTAATTGTTGTCTCGGTACCCGACTCTTTGCTTACATCTTCACTGCGCACAAAGGGACCGTCCGGATCATGAGTAAAACGGGTATCAACCTGTTCCCGGTTATTAAAATCCAGTTCCACATTAACCCGGACAACCGAATTGTTCTCTCCCAGGCTCTTATCCAGCATAGTCTGAATAGCTTCCTGCTTTTCTTTTTCATATTCATTTTTTAAAGCCATCTGCATCTTGATGGTATCAGTGACATTAGCATAAAGGGAAGACAGATCCTCTGATATCAAGTTCCCGTCCTGATCAATGATAACCACATTATCTGTCTCCAGCCTGTCAACACTGTTGGCTACCAGATTCAATATTCCATTGATCTCTTCCGGACTCAGTTTCTTTCCTTCAACAGTCCTTATCACAACTGATGCTTTGGGCAATTCTTCGTTCTCTGTAAACAAGGTGGGTTCAGCCAGGGCAAGGTTTACTTTGGCCGCCTTGACCTTATCAAGACTTTGAATGGTTCTGGCCAGTTCTCCCTGCAGAGCAGCCTGGTATTTAATCTGTTTATCAGTCTGGGTTTCCCCAAAACTTGATTCCTGGAATAATTCAAAACCAGCCTCTCCACGGGGAAGGTTTTCCCCGGCCAGTTTAAGACGTGTTGAATCCTTATATTCGGGTCGTACAAGAATGGTAGTCCCATTGTCAACCAATTTATAAGTAATTTTTTCCTCTTCCAGCCTGGCAACTACAGCAGATGCATCTTTTTCATCAAGCTCTGCGTATAAAACCTCATAAGGGTCTTTTTGACCAGTTGCAAACAAGAGGATAATTAAAGCCAGCAAGCCCAATAATAAAAGTCCGGCAAATAGAACCTTCCGGTTTAAACTTTGTTTTCCCCAGTATTCTTTGACCTGCCCAGCCCGTTGCTTCACTCTCTCCACAAAACTCTCCATCATCAAACTCCCTATAAGATTCTACATTTGAATCCGCATGATTTCCTGGTATGCCTCAACTATCTTGTCCCTGACCTCTATGGTCAGCTGTAAAGCCAGACTGGCCTTTTCATATGCTATCATGGTATTATGCAAATAATCCTCATCTCCCAGAGCAAGCATCTGAGCACTTTTTGTTGCTTCCTTCTGCAGTCCGTCTACTTCTTGCAAGGCATCTTTAAGATAGGAAAAAAAACTGCTTTCATAGCCATTGCCTTCACCATTGGTATTCAAGCCTTTTTTCTGTTCAATATCAACAGGAACAAAACCAGTCTTTTCCAAAAAAGAATCCAGCTTCATTTAATTCCTCCTCTATCTTCCAATATCCAGGGCTCTCATGGCCATGCTCTTACTTGCCTCAATCACTTTGGCATTGGCTTCATAGGCTCTGCTTGAAGATATCATATTAATCATCTCTTCCACTATATTAACATTGGGATAATTCACATATCCGTCTTCACCCGCATCCGGATGTGCTGGATCATACACTTTTCTAAACGGTGCCTCATCCTCTTGAAGTTCTTTAATCTCTTTCACCCTTACACCAGTGTAATGTGAAGCAGTTTTTCCTTCCAGCATAGTTCTGAATTTGCTCCTGCTGGTTTTAGGGTCTCTTGCTTCGAAAACTACAACCTGTCTCCTGTAAGGCCCTGTCCCGTTCTCCACCCTGGTGGTTTCAACATTAGCCATATTGTTGGCTATAGTGTCCATTCTTAACCGCTGAGCAGTCAAGCCAGAAGCACTCGTATCTATACTATCCAAATACCCCAAGCCGATTACCTCCTTCCTGTAATAGCCAGCCGCAGCAATTGGAATTCATTATTCATACTCTGTCCGAGTGAATCATAGTGTATTTTGTTTTTGCTCATCTTCGCCATTTCCACATCAATATCAACATTATTTTCGTCATTGCGAAAGCTTAGATCATCCAATAATCTCACCTCTGGCTCAAAATTATCCAGGCTCCTGCCTTCGCCTATTTGAATATGCCTGGGGTGGGTCACCCTAAGTTTAGCATAAATTGTATTTTTTTCTAGGACTTTTTTCAAATTCTCTTCGAAAATTACCTCGCTTCTCTTAAATTTTGGTGTGTCGACATTGGCTATATTATCAGCAATAACATTATTTCTCAAAGAAGCCGCATCCATGGATTCATTAAGAATAAACTGGGTTTTTGAATCAAAAATTCTTTCCAGCAAATTATCACCCCTACAATTCTTTTTATGATTGTAAAAATTGAGGTTTTTCCCCCAAAAAATACTAACAATCTTAAGTTTAACATAAATTGTATTTTTTTCTAGGACTTTTTTCTGTTTTTTTTAGAAAAATGTTTCATTTCTCTTTAATATGCAATAAAGAAGCAGTCTCATCATGAATTCTTTCCCGTATTATGGATTAATTTTCTTATTGATGATTGTTTCTACATAATTTCTTGATATTCCTTCTGTTTTCAATAAATTCATCTATTTTTAACGCTGTTTTTACAAAAAATAATTGGCCGGATGATATACCAGCCAATTATCGTTATCTCTTCAATTATTACATCCTAGTGTTTTAATTCCTCCAGGAGATAATCATTAAGTATTTTGATGTAAGTTCCTTTCATTCCCAGGGATCTGGATTCTATTACCCCGGCACTTTCAAATTTTCTGAGGGCACTCACTATTACCGAACGGGTAATCCCAATCTTATCAGCGATTCGGCTGGCTACCAGCAGACCTTCCAGGCCAGCAAGTTCAGCGATAATATGCTCAATAGCCTCTCTTTCAGAATATGATAGAGTTGCCAGGGCAATTTGTACAGAGGCCTTTTTGCGGGCCTTTTCTTCAATTCTCTCAGATCTGATGCGCATAATTTCATTAGCCACTACAATAGCACCATACTCTGCCAGCACAATATCTTCTTCGCCGAATTCTTCCGTTTTACGCATTAAAATAAGGGTTCCAACCCTCCTGGCACCGCCAAATACCGGAGTAATGGACCAAATCCGACCCGAACAGTCCCAATCCACATCAGTAAGATTAAACAAGCATCCGTTTCCGCTTTCCAGGACGATGTTGGTTCTGGTCTCCATAATATTCAATAACTCCTGATTGAAACTCTCTGGAAATCTCTCCGCATGGCTCATCAGTTTTTCTATTTCGGTTTCGGTCCAGTTTTCATCTTCAGTAAAGGCATATCCTCCAATATGCCCTCTTCTTCCAATAATAAAAACGCTGCATTCCAGGTTTTCACAAAATACCCGGGCTATCTCAAAATAGTCAACCGGGTTGCCTTCTATTTTTTGCAATATTTTGTTTATAGCTCTTGATTTTTCTAATAAGGATTTCGACACAGACATTACCTCCTACAAAATATATCTGCTAAGATCTTCATCATCCACTATTTTTTTAAGCCTCTGTTCAACATAAGCAACATCAATAGTCATCTTCTGTCCTTTCATATCAGGTGCATCAAATAATATTTCCTCCAGAACCTTTTCCATAACCGTATGTAAACGACGTGCACCGATATTTTCGGTTCTGGAATTAACTTCGAAGGCTATTCGGGCAATATATTCGATGGCTTCCTCATTAAACACAATTTCCACATCTTCCGTGGACATTAATGCATGATATTGTTTAATAAGAGAATTACGGGGTTCCGTTAGTATTCTTTGCAAATCTTCTTTATTCAGCCCCTCCAACTCTACTCTAATGGGAAACCTTCCCTGCAGCTCAGGAATCAGATCAGACGGTTTACTTACGTGGAAAGCCCCGGCAGCTATAAATAGAATATGGTCTGTTTTTACCGGGCCATACTTGGTTACAACAGTAGCTCCTTCAACCACTGGTAATATGTCCCTTTGAACACCCCCGCGGGAAACATCCGGGCCATAGCCACTTTCTTTGCCGGCAATCTTATCAATCTCATCAAGAAATATTATTCCATCCTCTTCAACAGATTTTATGGCTTCCCGATATACTTCATCTATATCAATCAAATTCTGAGCTTCCTCATAAGTCAATATTTTTCGTGCTTCCTCAACTGTTACTTTTCTTTTTTTCTTGTTTTTGGGCAAGATACTTCCGAACATATCCTGAAGATTAACACCCATTTCTTCTACGCCCGCTCCAGAAATAATCTCCATAAACGAGGCGTTTTTTTCTTCAACCTCTATCTCAATAATCTCATTTTCCAATTCCAGACGGGAGATTTTCTGCTTGATTATTTCCCTCTTTTCTTCAGTTTCCTTCCCGGAAATCTCCTGTTCATCGGCAGCCTCATAATCATCTGCACTTTGCCCCAGCAAAAATTCGAAAGGGTTTTTGGCAGCTCTGCTTTTTTTCCGGGGAGCAGGCAATATGCACTCCGCGATACGCTCTTCAGCAATTTTCCTGGCCTTGTCTTCCACCTCCTTAAGTTTTTCCTGCTTTATCATTCGAATCGAGGTCTCTACAAGATCCCTGACCATTGAATCGACATCCCGGCCTACATAACCCACTTCAGTAAACTTACTGGCCTCAACCTTTATAAACGGTGCTTTTACCATCTTCGCCAGCCGCCTGGCTATCTCTGTTTTCCCTACACCTGTTGCTCCGATCATTATAATGTTTTTAGGGTATATTTCTTCTCTCAGCTCCGGGCCGAGCTTTTTCCTGCGGTATCTGTTTCTCAGCGCAATAGCTACGGCCTTTTTCGCTTCTTTTTGTCCAATAATATGCTTATCCAGCTCTTCGACTACTTCCCTAGGTGTGAGATTATGCAGAATAAACGCCTCCTATTCAACAATTTCCAGAGAAATATTGTTATTGGTGTAAATGCAAATTTCCGAGGCAATTTTTAAAGCTTCACAGGCAATCTCCCCTGCTCCCAGATCACTATACTTAAACATGGCTCTGGCCGCTGCCAGAGCATAAGCCCCTCCGGAGCCAATCGCTGTGATTCCATCGTCAGGTTCAATCAGCTCCCCATTGCCGGAAATAATAAACATTTTTTCCCTGTCAGCAACTATCAACAGTGCTTCGAGTTTACGCAGAACCCGATCAGATCGCCACTCTTTAGCAATTTCCACGGCTGCTTTGGTGAGATTACCTCCTGCCTCTTTCAGCTTTTCCTCAAATTTGCCAAATAGAGTAAAAGCATCAGCAACTGCACCGGCAAATCCCGCAATCACCTTGCCGTTATAAAGCCTCCTGATTTTTTTGGCATTATGTTTCATAACCATATTTTGTCCGAAGGTTACCTGTCCGTCTCCTGCTATAGCCGTCTGCTGTCCCTTTTTTACCGCTACTATGGTTGTTGCTCTAAACATCATATGTCACCTCCGAGGATGAGTGTTTTTATGAATACTTTTTATCCTGTCCCTGGTAAGATGGGTATAAATCTGGGTTGTAGACAGGTTTACGTGCCCGAGAAACTCCTGAACAGATCTGAGATCAGCACCTTCATTCAACATATGGGTAGCAAAGGAATGACGCAAGGCATGCGGGCTTATTTTCTGATTGATAGCCAGTTTATCCACATATTTGTTTAAAATATTACGTACCCCTCTGGCACTAAGCCTGTCACCAAAGCGATTCAAAAAAAGCGCATTGTTCTTTTGCTTATTATTCTCCAAATAAGCCCGGCCTCTTTGAATATATAATATCAAGGCTTCTTTCGCCTTGCTTCCCAGAGGTATTATCCGCTCCTTGCCGCCTTTGCCTTTGACTTTTATTAATTCTTCTTCATAATCAATGTCTTTTATATCCAGACCTACAAGCTCACTGACCCTCAGGCCAGCAGCGTAAATGGTTTCCAGAATAGCTTTGTCCCTTTTGCCGAGAGCTGTTGAAAGCTCCGGGGCATTCATCAATAACTCCACTTCCGGCGGGTAAAGAAATTTGGGCAGGTTTTTATCCTGCCGGGGAGTAGTTACTACGCTCAGCGGATTGTCCTGGAGAATATTTTCCCGACACAAAAACTTGACAAAAGATCTCAATGCCGCCAATCTTCGGGCTACAGTAGAACGCTTTAGCCCGCTTTCCTGCATTGCAGCCAGATATTGTCTTACCATTCTGTGGTTAAGGAATTCTTTGGATATATCTTTTCCATCAATCCCTTGTTTTCTGGATACAAAATTAAAAAACTGAGATAAATCAGTTTTATACGCAAGCAGTGTCTTATTTGACGCACTTTTTTCCACCCGCATATGATTCAAAAATTCTTCCAAGTATTCGGGCAGCATCCTGTTCTCCTCTTTATCGCTCAATTCTCATATAAGAAATCCTAGCATAAGAATTTTTCTTTGACAACTACTATTATAATAATTCTGAAAATTCACTCATCTTTTCCAGAGAACGCTCTACATATGCAGAATATCTTTTTTTCTTGTCTTTAACAGGCTTGGCAAGAGGCGGCAAAAGCCCAAAATTAGCGTTAACAGGCTGGAAATTTCCACTATTCGCATTGGATATAAATTTCAGCAATGAACCCAGCATTGTGTATTCGCTCAAATACAAGGGGGACTTCCCTCTGAAAAGCCGGGCAGCATTTATCCCTGCCATAATTCCTGATGCTGCTGATTCCATATAGCCTTCCACTCCGGTAATCTGTCCGGCAAAAAAGAGCTCCGGCCGCTGCCGGGATTGAAGCGTAGGATCTAAGATTTCAGGACTGTTAAGATAGGTATTGCGATGCATGGCACCCAATCTGACAAAATCAGCCTGTTCCAATCCAGGGATTAACCTGAAAACCTTTTCCTGTTCTCCCCAGCGAAGGCGTGTTTGAAAACCAACCATACCAAAAACAGTTCCCTCTGTATTCTCCTGTCTGAGTTGAACAACTGCATACGGCCTTTCTCCCGTTTTGGGGTCTTCCAAGCCTACCGGTCTCATAGGGCCATATCTCAAAGTATCTTTTCCCCTGCGAGCCATTACTTCAACAGGCACACAGGAATCGAAAAACAGTTTTTTATCAATACTGTGCCCCTCTTTAATGTCGGCATTAATCAGATTTTCGTAAAAAGTATCGTATTCTTCTTTATTCAACGGACAATTATAATAATCACTGCTGCCTTTTCCATAACGAGATGCTTTGTAAACCCTGTTTTTATTCAGGCTGTCCAGTGTAATGCTGGGAGCAATGGCATCATAGAAAAAAAGCTCTTCTAATCCGCCCCATATCTGCAGACTCCGGCTCAGAGCATCTGACGTCAAAGGCCCTGTCGCTACTACTGTCAAGCCCTCTGATGTTAAATCGGTATATTCTTCACCTATAATTTCTATACGGGGATGGCTGCGGATTCTTTCGCTTACCATTGCGGAAAACGCCTCCCTGTCCACAGCAAGTGCTGAACCGGCCGGGACTCTTGTCAAACCGGCACAGTCAAGTAATAGTGAACCCAGTATCCTCATCTCTCTCTTTAAAAGGCCCTGGGCCGTATTCTCCATATCCGATTTCAAGGAATTGCTGCATACCAGTTCAGCCAGATTGGAAGTCCTGTGCACCGGAGTTTGCTTAAGCGGCCTCATTTCCCATAATCTGACCTTTATTCCTTCACCAGCTATGCGATAAGCCGCCTCACAACCAGCCAAACCTCCACCTATTACATCGATATGCTCCAAATCATTCCCTCATTTCCCTGACTATTAATATTCTAATTCAAGTTCACATTTGAAACAAACTGCGTAGTAGGAGTTTTATTAGACACGGGCTCGCTATGCTCGCACACAGATTTAACAGATTTACACTGATTTTTTTCTTTAATGTTTTTATATTTATGGGATTTCTACAAAGCTGAACTGATAGTTAATAAATTGCTTTTATTTAGATTTTCAGGATAACGGAAGCTATAGCTTCCGTTATCCTGAACAAAACATTAATGGGAGCTGAGTATTTCATTAAACTATTAACTAAATTTTTGACGTTCACCAAACTAAAAATACTAAAAAGAATCTGTGTTAATCTGCGTCCGCAGGATCTGTGTGCGAGCGTAGCGAGCCCGTGTCAAAAATTCCTCTTAGTGCGCATTTTGTTTCAATTGCGACACAATTATTAATATGCTTATCCGATGTTATTTTTGTACACTTTCAGCAAGAGATTCTTTTTTATACTTGCACTCCGAATTTTGACAAACCACTTCCGTTTCCTTGGCTCTATTGGTCTTCTCTACCATGGCATCACCACAGTAAGGACACTTTTCTCCGGTCGGCTTGTTCCAGGAAACAAATTTACATTCAGGATAATTGCTGCAGCCAAAAAACTTCCTGCCCTTTTTGCTTTTCAAAACCCGTATTGAGCCACCACATAAAGGACAGCTCACCCCGGTATCTTCATTAATTGACTCTGTATGCCGGCACTCTGGAAATCCTGAACAGGCCATAAATTTTCCGAACCGGCCATGCTTTATAAGCATAGCTTTGCCGCAATGCGGACATTCCTTGCCGGCTTCTTCGTCTTTAATCTCAACCTTTTCAACCAGTTCTTGGGCTTTTTCGAGATCCTGGGCAAACGGCCCATAAAATTTATCTACTATTTTTTTCCATTCCAGCCTGCCTTCTTCTACGAGATCCAATTCTTCTTCCATTTTTGCGGTGAATTCCACATTAACAATATTGGAAAAATAATCCTTCAATAACTCAACTACAATAAACCCCAATTCAGTCGGCACAAACTGTTTATTCTGTCTTTCTACATAGTTTCTTTTTAAAATAGTATCAATGGTTGGAGCATAGGTACTGGGTCTGCCTATGTTTTTCTCTTCCAGCAATTTTACCAGACTGGCCTCAGTAAAGCGTGCTGGAGGTTGAGTAAAATGCTGTTCAGCCTCAAGTTCCTTCATATTTACTTCCTGTCCTTTTTTAAGCTCCGGTATAGGGTTCTTGCTTTCTTCCTCTTCAGTATCATTATAAACTTTCTTATAACCAATAAATTTTACCTGTGAAGAATTGGCCCGAAAACCGTAATCCCCGGCATTAATGTCAACTGACCTGGTATCGTATACTGCCGGGGTCATCTGGCTGGCCACAAAACGATTCCAGATAAGCCGATAGAGACGATACTGATCCCGGCTGAGATATTCCTTAATGCTTTCCGGGGTACGATAAACCGAGGTTGGCCGGATAGCCTCATGGGCATCCTGAGAGCTTTTTTTACTCTTGTATTCATTCGGGCGCGAAGGAGCAAATTCGTCACCATATCTCGATTTAATAAATTCCAGAGCTTCTATCTGAGCTACGCTGGCAACACGAGTGGAATCTGTTCTCAGGTAAGTAATCAACCCTACAGTGCCTTCTTTTCCAATAGCCAGGCCTTCATATAATTCCTGGGCAACTCTCATCGTTCGTTTCGAGTAAAAATTCAATCTCCGGGAACTCTCCTGTTGCATTGTACTGGTTATAAAAGGCGGACTGGGCCTTTTCCGTTTTTCTTTTTTCTCCAGCTTTTGAATGTGGAAACTTGCATCTTTCAAATAATCAACAATTATGTTCTTCTCCTGCTCAGTTCTCACCTCAATCTTAATATCATGATGACTGACAAGCCTGGCCATGAAAGAATTCTTTTCTGTGTCAGCAAGTATTGCTTCTATGGTCCAATATTCTTCAGGAACAAACTGCTTAATTTCTTTCTCCCGCTCACAGATTAATCTGACGGCAACCGATTGAACCCTACCGGCACTGAGCCCCTTGCGGACCTTGGCCCAGAGCAGAGGGCTTAAATTATAGCCTACCAGCCTGTCAAGAACTCTTCGGGCCTGCTGGGCATTAACACGATTAATGTCTATAGGACGAGACTTTTTGATGGCATTTTTCACTGCTTCTTTCGTGATTTCATGGAATTCTATCCTGCACTTTGAACCTTCGGGGATATTAATTGCATTTTGCAGATGCCACGCAATAGCTTCGCCTTCTCTGTCCGGGTCGGTAGCCAGCAGAACCCTGGAAGCTTTTTTGGATTCATTTTTTATGTCTTTTAGTAGTTCTCCTTTGCCCCTTATAGTAATATACTGCGGTTCAAAATCCTGATCTACATCAATTCCCAGCTTACTCTTGGGCAAATCCCGGATGTGACCAACAGAAGCCTTTATTTTGTAATTTTTGCCCAAAAACTTGGCAAGTGTTTTGGCTTTTGCTGCGGATTCAACAATTAGCAAGGTATTTCCCGCCAAAAATAATCACCTCTCTACTAGTGAAATAATTAATACTAAATCTTTACATAGTAATTACCAGGCATGGACTTGAGTATTCCTTCAAGCTCCAGTTTTAATAATACAGTACTGATTTCGCCGATACCCAAACCTGAATTTTTCAATAATTCATCGAAGTGCACCGGCTCATAACCTATACATTGTATAATTAGACCCTCGTTCTTGTCCAGCAGCAATAGTCTTTGCTGGGACAATTTTTCCTCTTTATCCTCTTTGGCAATATCATAATATTCTTCCAGAATATCTTCAATACAGCTGGTCAGCTTCGCTCCCTGCTTGATTAGATTATTGGTACCCTCACTGTTGCTGGCATTGATTGGGCCAGGAACAGCAAATACGTCCCTACCCTGTTCAAGAGCAAAATCAGCTGTAATAAGGGCTCCACTTTTTCTTTGGGCTTCCACTACAATTACCCCGCGGGATAAACCCGAAATTATTCTGTTTCTCATCGGAAAGTTTCCTGGTTCTGGTTGCACATCCAGGGGAAATTCGCTAAGCACTACTCCGCTTAAACAAATCTCTTCAAACAGCCTGGCATTCTCCCGGGGATAAAGTATATTCAGGCCACTTCCCAGAACTGCAATTGTCTTAGCTCCGGCATCAAGTGCACCACGATGAGCCTCAGTATCAATACCCCGGGCCATGCCACTTACCACTACTATGTTTTTTGCGCCCAATTCATTGCCGATTTTCCTGGCAGTATTTTTACCATACAAAGTAGCTTTTCTGGACCCCACAACTGCCAGACACATCTGCCTGCTTACTTCGATATCCCCCTTATAGTACAATAAAAAAGGGGGATTCCCAATGTTCCTCAGCATTTCCGGGTATTTGCCCTCCTCAATGGACAAGGTATTAATACCCTGTATGCTCAGGCTTTGCAGATAATCCAGGGGATCATATTTTTCTCTGAGAGAAATAATTTCTTTCACCATCTCAAATGAGCTAAAGCATCTGCTTAATTGTCCTCGGTCAGACTGCAGGCATTCGGCAAAGCTTCCGAAAAATTCCTTTGCCTTCCACAAATGTCTGTTCCCCAGGCCTTTTATCGAATGCAAGAGGCAGATGCTGCCCCTTTCCAAACCATTCATAGTTTACCCTCATTTTTATACTAATCAGCTATAATACTTAAAGCAATTGATAACATAAAAGAAAACAATATGCAAGATTTTTCTTATTCATTACATTAATGCTCTTTTTAGCCTTTCCTTCAAAAATATGCCCTGTTCAGCAGTTATTTGTGACATTTTTTGCTTTCTTATTCTCTGAAGCAAAAGGGAAAAATAAATATGGAATAATATTTGATTAAATTTATGTTGAAAGGAGTTTGTTTTATGTTATCTGATTTTATGGATTATAAAAACTCAATTGCCAAAAAGTTGTTCCATCTGGATAAAATCGATCCGGGAAGCTTTAGTTTTCTGGAATCCGGATGGTGGGCTCTGCATCTTACTGCTATTAGCGGAGCCGTATGGCTGGGCTATTCTATGGCAAAAGAATCCATGAATAATGAGCAAGAACATTAGCATGAGTATTAATGAAGGCTCAGAAAAGCCCAGGAAAAAAATTGCTATAGAATACGCCGATCTAACTGGCGAAAATATGTATGACAATACCTGGCTCCCATTTGGAGATGAAAAGGAAAATGATATAATTCGTCTCCTGCAGCAAAACAGGATAAGCAGATAAAAAAAGCCCCTCTATTTTAATCCATTGAAAAGAGGGGCTTTTTTAAATTTTTATTTCTATAATACCCAGGCTGCTATTGCCCAGTATATCGTGTATCCTGACTCCTATTTTTCGTTTTCCCCTTGGAATACGAACTCTCGCTTCCAGGGGAATTGATGAATTGTGGTAATTATAATTCTCGCGGATAATCTGCACATCTGAGTTAAACACTCCACCTTGATAATCCAGATCCACTTCCCAGAAGTCAATCAAGGAAGCAATTGATGCATCTGGGGCCTCAGACAGTTCTCCAAGCAGTTTATAGGAATCAATACCAAGAAGCAGAATGCAATAGTCTTTTTCTTTTTCATATATCAAGGGCTGTTGTAAACTGCATTCAATCTCTTTTTTATCGGGTCCCAGATTATTTTCTATCCCCTCAAGCTTAAATGCTTGGACTCCATTCCTGATTAGGCGGTGTTTGCTGGTTTGGACAGCAATCTTACTGCTATCACAAATAATCCATTTTCTACCCATTTTTTCACATACTTCAGCACTGGTACCTGAGCCAGCATAAAAATCAGCCACAATACTGCCAGGATTTGAAGCAGTGGCAATCAGTCTTTTCAATAAGGCAACTGGTTTTTGAGTCGGAAATTTCAGGTTTTCTTTTGCAGTCGGACTCAGGATTTTATTGATATCTGTCCACCAATCCTGCATAATTGCCCCCTGAGAACTCAGGCTGTATTTATCGCCTTTCACCCTGGTAAGACCTCTTTCCAGCGTTCCCCTGCTGTACGGACGAAACTGGGGATTAAAAATATAGTCTTTGCCCCTGGAATACCACAATATGAGATCGTGTTTTCTGTGAAAATGTCTTTTTGTCCCGCTTCCTCCGCTGTAACACCATACGATTTCATTTATAAAATTCTCCGGCAAAAAGATCTCATCGAGCAGGAGCTTGATATAATGACTGACATGCCAGTCCAGATGAACAAAAATGCTTCCCCTTTCAGAAAGCAATTCCTTCATACATAATAGTCTCTTATATAGAGAATCCAGATAGGATTCCAGACCATAATTCCATTTATCCTCAAAAGCCGGTCTTGCGAGCCAGGTCTTTTCAGCAATCTTTATTCGGGAATAATACTGGCTATCACTAAGGTAAGGAGGATCTATATATATTAAATCCACTCTCTCTTTATAGCCCTCTTGCAGCAGTACTTTGATTACTTCCAGGTTATCACCATGGAAGATCCGGTTATGCACTTCCTGGCTCCTGTTTTTTTGAATATTGATTTCATCACTAAATAAGCTATCAGTATGCCATATAGGATAAGGATATATCAGTTCACATTGACTAATAGAAAAATCTCTTTCCTCGCTCTTTTCTCCTTTACTGTCCCATACAAGCCTGACACCTGCTTTAGATGACATAATCCTACAGCTCCTTTATGTTCACGAATGATATGGAAAATCAAGGATTCTGCTATTATTGAAATATTATAGCATATTAAGACTTAAAGCAGGTCTCTGCAATTTTTTATACAAAACTCTCCTATAATGGATTTAACAAAAAACTGCGAGGAAAGCAATAAATAAAAGCCGCAATTGAGGCCTGGGTGGGAATACCCTCAATTGCAGCTTTTTTTGCAATAATAGATAGATTAGTATTTTTCGACCTTCTGAAGATTTTTGGACATCTATTACAAACTATTTTGCAGGCTGATTAACCCTGATAAGGTTGTCTATGGTAAAGGCCTGTTCGCTGCAATAGTATTGAGACATTATTGGCAACAGCAAGAATAGAATTATGGCTATGAGAAAAACAGTCAAGATATTTGTTTTCATAATCCACCCCCTGCTTAAATGCAGCACTATATATGCTTTTTAAGTTGTTTTAAGGCTGCTTTTTCCAGACGAGAAACCTGGGCTTGTGAAATGCCTATTTCTTCAGCCACTTCCATCTGCGTTTTGCCGGAATAAAATCTCAGAGATACAATATGTTTTTCTCTCTCATTAAGCTTTTTTATCGCTTCTTTAATGGCAATTTCCTCCAGCCAGAGATCATCTGTATTTTTATCATCACTTATTTGATCCATAACCAATATTGGATCACCACCATCATTATATATTGGCTCAAAAAGCGATACCGGTTCTTGAATAGCATCGAGAGCAAAAACGACTTCTTCACGGCTGACATCAAGCCTTTCTGCAATCTGTGCCACAGTAGGTTCAGCAGCGTTATCACACACCAGTTTTTCTCTTACCTGCAACGCTTTGTAGGCAATGTCCCTCAGCGACCTTGATACCCGCAAGGCATTATTATCTCTGAGATATCTCCTGATTTCACCGATTATCATAGGGACTGCATAGGTTGAAAAGCGAACATTCTGGCTTAAATCGAAATTGTCAATGGCTTTGATCAAGCCTATACATCCAACCTGGAAAAGGTCATCAACATATTCGCCCCTGTTACTGAATCTTTGAATAACGCTTAAAACCAATCTTAAATTGCCCTGCATCAGCTTGTCCCGTGCTTCTGTTTGTCCAGATTGCATTTCCCTGAATAATTTTTTCATTTCTTCATTTTTCAGAACAGGCAATTTGGATGTATTAACTCCACAGATTTCAACTTTGTTAATTAAAAATGCACCCCCTTTTTCAATACGTAGATTCTCGGAAAGTCTCGATCCAGTTGTAACAACTGGTTGAAGTCTGGATAAATATGGATCACCCCCAATAACTCCCCCAACTCCACATAGCTAAAACAAGCAACATTATTTAAAATTAGGAC
>Ga0334888_1001107_pt1 | contig 37319 bp, 39 predicted proteins | sample GraSluR1_MG_FD_207227 | JGI IMG/M metagenome (GOLD analysis project Ga0334888, IMG submission 207227) | Sludge microbial communities from methane-producing bioreactor in Wageningen University, Netherlands - Granular Sludge_3_08-R1 | ecosystem: Engineered > Bioreactor > Anaerobic > Unclassified ...
CTGTTTGATCCAATGGTAGGGAAAGGATAAAAAAAATTTCATATAGAACTACAGTTTATTGAGGATAGTGGAGATATTCCTTCAATGGATAAAATGAGTGATTCAGAAGCCAAAAAGTATTTTGGAGAGTTAATTGAATTGGTAGCAATCCTTCGAAGCGAAAATGGTTGCCCTTGGGATCGAGAACAAACTCGAGAAAGTTTAAAGCCACTTATGCTTGAAGAGATGTACGAAGCCTTTGATGCAATTGATCGAAAGAACGAAGCTGATTTAAGAGAAGAGTTGGGAGATATGTTGCTTCATATTGTTTTTCAAGCACAAATTGGAATAGAACAGGGTTCTTTTAATATTGTTGACGTTTTAAAACAGCTCATTTTTAAAATGAAGAAGAGACATCCTCATGTATTTGGAGATATTCAGGTTCAAAACGTGGATGAAGTTTTGTTAAATTGGGAAACCATTAAAGAAGGCGAGAAGGAAAGAGAGAGCATGCTTTCATCCATACCTCCAAGTTTACCAGCCTTACTCCGGGCTCAAGTCATTCAAAGCCGGGTTGCTCGGGTAGGGTTCGATTGGCCAAATGCCAATGAGGTTTGGAGAAAGGTAATTGAGGAACAGAATGAATTTGAAGAAGCCTGGAAAAGTCATGATCAAGAATCAATCGAAGAGGAATGGGGGGATTTGGTATTTGCATTAGTTAATCTCTCCCGGCATCTTCAACTTCAACCGGAGGATGCTCTTCAAAAAGCTTCCCAACGCTTTGCCCAACGCTTCCATTATATGGAGAACGAAATAAAAAAACAAGGGAAAAAAATTGAAAACCTCTCTTTAGAGGAGATGGATGAGTTATGGAACAAAGCGAAACAAGAAATAAAACTTATCCAAAACAACCAATAGATTTTGGAGATCTATTTAATCGAATCAAAGTATTATTGCCATTGGTAAAAGGGTGGAATCCTGATATTTATTTGGCGGTAAATTCAGCCGGTTCGATTGTGTGCGGCATATTGAATAATTTTTTTCCAAGAGAAATCAGGACCCTTTCCATCCGATATCAGAATGACCATTTAATAGTCAATTGGGACAATTGTGGTGAGTTAAGGGATAAAAGAGTATTGGTGGTTGCCGATCATTTTCCCAATGAACAAGTACTTTTCCAACTGGAGAATTTTTTAAAGACCAAACAAGTATTATCATTGGTTAAACTAGTGGTTTTGGGTAAAGGCGTGGAATACTCGTGTTTTCCAGAACTACCAGAAGAATCGATTCTCCCTTGGGAAACTGATGAGACTGGATAAATATTTAAAAGTTTCCAAGTTGATTAAAAGACGAACTCAAGCTCAGGTTGCTTGCAAAAATAACCGGGTTTATTTAAATAATCACTTAGCCAAGTCATCATCAATGGTTAAAGTTGGAGATGAAATTAAGATTGTTTCTCCGGTTATGATGCTTCGGGTAAAGGTTTTACAAATACCGGTTAACAATCAATATTCTGATGACCTTTTTTCAGTAATTGAACAAAAAAAACTGGAAACGGAGTAAGACAACTATAGGTGTGGGAGGCATTCCTTCAACCATACTGTAGTTTTTAGGGAAACTATTGCAGTGGTTAAGTTCATTGATCTTAAGTTGACTTTTTAAAGGAGATGATAAACTCATGAGTACAATTTTTGATGTTCATGCTCGAGAAATTCTTGATTCCCGCGGAAATCCTACAGTAGAGGCAGAAGTGACTTTAGCATCGGGTGCTTTTGGTCGGGCTGCTGTTCCTTCGGGAGCATCAACTGGGACTTTTGAAGCAGTTGAACTCCGTGATGGTGATAAAAACCGATATCTTGGCAAAGGAGTAACCAAAGCAGTAGAAAATGTGAACGAAATTATTGCTCCGGAAATTATTGGTCTCGATGCTCTTGATCAAGCCAAGATTGATAAAGTCTTAATAGATCTGGATGGTACTCACAATAAAGGAAAATTAGGAGCCAATGCGATCCTTGGTGTTTCCTTAGCGATTGCGAAAGCTGCAGCTGAATATGCTGGTCTTCCACTTTATCGGTACATTGGCGGTGCTAATGCTTGCGAGTTACCAGTTCCTTTGATGAATATCTTAAATGGTGGGAAGCATGCCGACAGTGGCGTTGATATCCAGGAGTTTATGATTGCTCCTTGTGGGTTAAAAGCATTTAAGGATGCTTTGCGAGCTGGAACTGAAGTATTTCATCACTTAGCAAAAGTTTTAAAAAGAAGAGGGTATTCCGTCGGCGTTGGAGATGAAGGAGGTTTTGCTCCAAACCTTCATTCTTCCGATGAGGCTTTGGAAGTTATCATCGAAGCTATCCAATTAGCGGGGTATGAACCAGGCAAAGATGTCTTTTTGGCTTTAGATTCGGCAGCATCTGAATTATACAAAGACGGTATTTATGTTTTTGAAAGAGAAGGTGCTCGTCGGAATATCGATGAGATGATAGAATTTTATCAAGAGTTGGTGGAAAAATACCCAATCATATCTATTGAAGATGGATTAGCCGAAGATGATTGGGAAGGTTGGAAAAAAATGACCTTTGCAATGGGTGATAAGATCCAGTTAGTTGGTGATGATCTTTTTGTAACCAATAAAGAACGCTTGATAAAGGGCATTAAAGAAAAATGCTGTAACTCCATACTCATCAAGCTCAATCAAATTGGTACCCTCAGCGAAACCTTAGAAACTATCGAAGTGGCAAAAAAAGCTGGTTATACTGCAGTCGTATCCCATCGATCTGGCGAAACCGAGGACACGACCATATCGGATTTAGTTGTGGCTTGTAACACCGGTCAAATTAAAACTGGCTCATTGTGTCGTTCGGAAAGAATTGCCAAGTATAACCAATTGCTTAGAATCGAAGAAGAGTTAGAAGAAGCTGCGGTGTTTAATGGGCGGGATGTTTTTAAAGTTAAAGGGTATTAACTTATAAAATTGACCTTCCCTAAGGATTTTGCCTCAGAATAATTGAGGTAAAATCCTTAGGGTAAAGAACTCATTAAGGTTTTGGTGGACTAAGAAGATGGTATCTTCCTATTATTATGATGGAAAAACCGAACCTGATGTTTCCCATAAAATTGCATTTAATTGGAGGAAGATACTTTTTTCAATTATTTTTGCTTTGATTCTTTTGTCTTGGTGTTTTGGTTTTACTGGGAAGTTGATTGATTATTATAATCTGCTTACCGAAGAGGCTTATCTTACCCACGAAGAAAAGCGGCTTTATGAAAGTATTGAACATTTGAACAGTGAAAAGCAAAATTTAAATCAAGATTGGTATATTGAAAAATTAGCCAGGGAAAAATTAAACCTTGCCAAGCCGGGTGAAGTATTGATTAAGGTTGTTCCCTCAGAAAATCCTTGACACCCTCCTTCACTCATTTGTATAATATTTTCGCTTTTCCTTTGAAAGATTTTAAACATTCTTTAAAATTTACTTTTATACCGTATGTAGAGAAGCGTGAGGTACTGTTTTTTGGGTAGATATCCATACTATTGGTGTGGCATCAGATGAGGATGGAAAAGACAGAGGGGGCGAATGGGTGAGGGGGAGAAAAAGGATAAAAGATGAGATCCTCACGGCCTCAAAAAACGAGGGCTCAGGATGACGTCATTTTTTATTCAATGCTATATTTTTAGGGTATAAATTACGAAAAATGATACAAAGGAGGATAATGAGTCACCCCATGATTGAGGTGAATGATATTGTTGAAGGTTCGGTAGTTGGCATCACTAAATTCGGGGCGTTTATTGAATTAGAGGATGGGAAAAAAGGACTCATCCATATTTCGGAGATATCAAATCAATTTGTTAAGGATGTGAATGATTTTCTTAAGGTGAATGATAAAGTAAAAGCCAAGGTTATTCACATTTCTGATGATGGTAAAATTGACCTCTCGATAAAACGGCTGAATGAGGACGAAGAGTACTTAGAGAAATTAGAGAAAAGTAAAGCTATGTTTGAACAAAAGTTGAACAAATTTCTCAAGCAAAGTCAAGACAAGCTTACTGATCTCAAAAAACACCAAGAAAATAAACGCAAATTCCACTGATTTTTTTAATTTATAATATTCATTCATAAGAGGGAAGCCAGGTTTTTTTGAGCTTCCCTCTTTCGCATTATGCTGATTAAACTATAGGTAGTTTTTTAGGCGATTTTTTTCTTCGATAATTTCTCCACTTTTGCTAACTACTCTTAAAACCCCTTTAACAATTCGAGTTCGAACTTGACCACAAGCCTCAGGGTTTCCTAATAGATGGGGTGCATCCAAAATACCTTTTTGGATGGCACGAGCAAGAGTAGCGGGAGAAACCCAGGGATCATCTCCGTCCTCCTTATGATGAATATTTTTAATAGCCTTAAGAAGAATTCTTGCTTCATTGATCAAACGTTCTTTTTCTGCTTGAATCACTTGATCCTTATCCCAATCAGGAAAGTCGAAAAGCAAGTCCTTGATGACACCCTGAACAATCTCGGCACTTTCAATGAGCTCATTGGGATAGATAAGATGATCAGCTTCGCTATAACCAACAACGTGAATAATATCCGGTTTGAGAACCAAGCCCAATATTGTGGATGCCCCTAATTGTCCTTTGGCAATATTCATATTGGTAGAAAAATGAGCCAACCCTCCCCGGGTTTGAGTATAAATGGTAAAATTTTTATCCTCAAGGGGGGTAATTAATTCTTTTTTGGCAAGCATTTTTGCTAAATCAGCTCGAGGAGAGATTCCATTGGGATTATTGAACATATATTGAGCTATGTAGTGTTTTGCACCGGCTTTTTTTGCATTATAAGCTGCTAAGAAAAAAGCAGCACAGGCGACACTATCCGGCGCATCTCTCAGGCTCCACTGATGGGATTCGTTGACTTCCAAGGGAATACCAAGAGAAGCATATTTTTTCATGGCATTTTGATTTTCAGTAATAGCGGTTTTTATTGGACGTTGGGATCGACCATCCAATCGGCTGTACCAGGTTAAGGGGACTGCACCCCAAGCAATATGAATGGTTTCAGATAATAATTGAGCCCAGTCTTCCAGATAGTTGGTTCCACTATAGCAACGCAGCAGAGGGTAGTTCCCAACCCGAGAAGCAGCATAGATTTTTTCGAGGTCATCACGACATCTAATTGGAACACCACCAGCTCCGCTTTCATCAACTTTCATTTTTTCAGGTTCAAAAAAGAACTCTTGGGCATTTTGGTCCGGTCCCAAGGAAATAACATCAATGGTTTTTGAATGGCTGATTTGAGCGACACCTTTAATGGTTTCTTCAACGCTTGGTCTTCCAAAATGATGTCGGAGGAGAGGGAAGGGTTTTTTGGCAAGAATCCTTTCAGGAAGAGTGGAGGGATATTTTTTATCGGGAGGGATATCTTGGGTAGTTTGATGAATACTTTCAAGGATTTCATCAAAACTCTCTTTGCCGCTGAAAATATATTGAAAAACACCAACACTCTGAGCAATTGGTTCTAAAGCTGGTGTACAACTAAGAATATAAGTACTTTGATCAAGAAGATGATTATTGTCTAATTGGCGGCGTAATTCGATAAAGAGAGACCGAGCCGAATCTTCACTTAAGCGGTAGCCCACAATAACACGTTGAGGTTTTTTTTCTTTAATACATTCAATCAACTGGTTGATGGGTATTGCTGGTCCCAAAAAATAGGTTGTGTATTGGTATTCTTCGGCTAAACTAAGGAAACGATAAATTCCAGCAACATGAACACAGTTTTCTAAAGAAGCACCAATTATTGTTTTCTTCTCAGCCATGTCAAAACCTCCGATCATTAGCTTGAGTTGGTTTCTACCACGATCATTTCCCGTATTTCTTTTACACTAAGTCCCGCTAATCCCAGCTTTTCTATGGTCCTTCCTTCAACAAAGTAATCCCGGTTGTGAAGAATGTTGGCTAACTGGATCATGCAATCAATCGTTGGAGTTGGGATTTGTAACATTTTCCCAAAGGATGAGATTGGAACCAGGCTCATGGGAACATCCTCAGTAATATAACGAGTAAAAATGGTATAGGGAGCCCGGATTCCGCGGTAACCAGGATTGTTCTGGATAGCCTCATAAAGGTTTCTTCCAAAAGCATCATAAGCAGAGTAGAGCCATTCTCGTGCAGTAATGGCTCTTATCCCTAAAGCCTCAGCTACTTTAACTCGCTCGTTGTCAACTGCTTCGAGGATTAAAGCAACTGAAGGGGTAATACCATCGATATAATAATCAAATTCACCATGGGTGTTTTCAATGCGAGCTGCATTGAGAATGGTTAAAGTGGGATGAAAAACGGCTCCAATATTATTAAAACTGGTTTTGAGAACATTATCTTCAGGAACAAACTGGGGAAGTGCTTTCCGAAGAGCAGTAACTACTTCAACGGTTTTATAGGCTGGAATAGCAGCTACTGGTATGCTATTTTTAATTCGGAAAATTTTTACTTGGGCCGGACCACTGATTCGACTCGCAAAAAGAAAGGTTTGAGCTTCAGATATGATCACCTCAGCAGTCACATTTCGCTCTTTAAATATTTGCCTAAACTCCAACGCTCCACCAGTACGGCCAGGATTAAGAACTATAATTTGACCATTCTTGAGATAGGGAACGAGATTTTCCGCCATGAAGCGCTGACCGGTTGCCGGAACAACAACCATAATAATTTCAGCATCTTTGATTGCTTCTTCAATGTTTGGAGTAACAACATTCAGTGGAGCAAATCCCTGGATTTCTCCTTCAACCTGAATACCACCCATCAATTTTATAGAATTTAATCGTTCTGGAGTTCGATTGTATAAGTTGACTTTGAAACCTTTTAAAGAAAGATATCCAGCCAAAGCCTGGCCGCCATGACCGGCTCCCAATACTGCATAATGAGTTGCATCAATTGCGCTCATGTCTTATCCTTTCCATAGCAATTTGAAGAAGCTTTTGTACCATTGAACGATAGTCTACACCGCGATGAGAACACATTTCCGGGAAAGCACTATGTTTATAGTGGAGAAGCGGTAGAGCATTTATTTCAAAAAAGAGAGGCAGGTTTTCTTTTTGATCAAAAATGAGATGGAAGGTAGAAAAGTCTTTGAGGTTTAGTTCACGGAAAATTTTTATGGCCATGCTTTCTAACATGGTTTTATGCTCATCACTTAATTTTGCTGGGCAGGATATATCATCAACGTACCCCTTTTTGCTTTCGATTTCGGCATCATAAAGGGGTTTTTCTCGGGAAAGATTCAGTTCCATAATAGGGAGAACCTCGGGGTTATTCCCGTTTCCCCAGAGACCGATCACCATTTCTCGACCCTCAACGAATTTTTCAATCAATACTTTCTCACCGGTTTGGTTAAAAACCTCTTCAGCCTTTTTTAGCAGGCTTTCCTGGTCATTCACTATTGAATCAGACGATAACTTAAGGCAATAATTACGAAAACGAGATTTTATTATATAAGGATAAGCTAAGCTATCAGGTAGTAAATCCCCAGGTGACCATTGGATAGATGAAGTGGTTGGAATACCAATACCCCTCAAGGAAAGTTTGGTGAGAGACCGATCAAGGCAAAAGGAGTGAATAGTTGAATTCGAACCAAGATAGGGAATATTCAGGGCATCTAATAATGACGGTAAGAAAGCTTGATCGTATATTTCTGCTGAGCAAACTGCAAGATTAAAAACAAAATTTGCATTTTGATTTGAGAGAGAGGGAACTAATTCTGCAAGCGGGACATCTACATTGAGTTGATGGCAGTCCCAACCCTTTTGTGTCAGAGCTTCAATAACCATAGAAACTGTTTTTCCATGTAAATCGAGTCTATTGGAATAAAAATTCTTTTCTCTTTCTTCAAATATCTTTTTACTGAATGTAATGAGGATTTTTTTTATACTCATCTCCTCCTTTTAGAGAATATGACCTAGTATTAAATTCAATTCATATTAAAAGATGTACATTTTAACCTGTAGGCCCATCTGCTGGCTTGTTTTATTGCACCTGATAATTAAATGTAGCGACACGCCTTGGCATGTCGAACTTTGGATTTTCATCCTCATCTGGTGTTGCTATACAGCATAAGGGTCTATCCTGAAAATACCATCAAATGAATTCTTTAATCGGTCATCCTGAGGCTTCGTTTTTCGAAGCCGTGAGGATCTTATCCTGGGCTTTCACCCTCATCCTCGCCTTCTCCCATCAAGGGAGAAGGAATTATATAGATGTGTCATCCGGATTGGTGCTTTTCCACGTAAGGATCTCATCTTTTTTCTTTTTAATTTAAAAATATTTTTAAAGGCTGAGATTCTTACTTTGTACAAAACACTCCTTAGAATGAGGGAGTGTATTGATGAGATTGCCATACCATTCAACCCAAAGACAGTTGGGCTCTTGGGATGATAGCTTAAGATAGGTATTTTCATCTTCGTTTAGAGTTGCCGGGCAGTATGACTATCCGCTAAAAATATGTATTTATTTATATCATAAAAAGGACTTTAGAAGCAAACAGGAAGGAAAAGGCTGTATTTTCTTTTAAAAAATTGATAAGATACCGTTGGTAGTTTAGAGAAAGGTTCTTAAAAACTATGATTGATGGAATGAAAATAGCTCTTGAAGAAGCGCAGAGAGCTTTTGAGGAAGATGAGGTTCCAGTCGGAGCCTGTATTATTCAAGGGGGTCAATTAATAAGTGTTGGCCATAATCGTCGTGAACAAAAACAAAAAATAACTTCTCATGCTGAAATTGAAGCAATACAGAAAGCCTCACGGGTTCTGGGGAGTTGGAGATTAGAAGGTTGTGACCTTTATGTCACATTGGAACCATGTTTAATGTGTGCAGGAGCCATAATCCAGAGTCGAATTCGGAAGTTAGTTTATGGAGCCAAAGACTCTAAATCCGGTGTTGCCGGAAGCGTTCTTGACCTTTTCAACAAAAAACTGTTTAATCATTCTGTTGAGGTATATAGCGGAATTTACGAAGACCGCTGTAGCCAAATATTAAGACAATACTTTAAGAAAAAAAGAGAAATTGGAGAGGTGGCCGAGTTGGTCGAAGGCGCTCGACTCGAAATCGAGTAGGCAGTGCTGAGCTGTCTCGTGGGTTCGAATCCCACCCTCTCCGCCATTGAAGAAAAAAGCAACATAACTCCTACTCAGATTTTTTTAAATATTGTTACGGATAGTTGGTAATTTTTTTTAATGAAGCTAAATAAATTTTTAAAAGAATATTTCTCTTAACCAAGTCTTAACTTCAAGGATCGACCAGATAGTACATTTAAAAGTGGTTTTTTGTTTATCAAATAAACAACAAACCTCTTTTTTGTTAGGATCAATAAATGCTCAAAAAGAGAAACAAATTCCTTTGCGAGTCATTTTAATATTGACGAATAGTGTCCTTGAAGGTATAAATAATAAAAATAATATTTTGGAGGAGGGCAGTTTATTTATGAAAAGATTACTTGTTATAATGCTTGCGTTATTCGTTGTGTTGGCAGGAACCATGGTTTTTGCTCAAGAACCAATAAAAATTGGAATTGTTATGAATCTGACCGGTCCTTGGGCATCAATTGATAACCCCAGTGCCAATGGTGCGAAATTGGCAGCAGAACAAATTAATAAGGCTGGGGGTGTATTAGGTCGTCAGATAGACTTGAAAGTTATTGATACTAAGGCAGATGAGGGAGAAACCAGTGCTGCCGTTGTTCGACTGGTTGAAAACGAAAAAGTATCAGCTTTAATCGGTTATGGAGATACCCATTGGGTGAATATTGCCGCCTCGATGGCGAAAGAATACGGAGTTCCTTTTATGACTCCAGGAGCTACCCATCCTCGTATTCCTGAACGTTTTGGGGCTTGGCTAGCTTGTTTTGGAGATAATGCTCAAGCATCAGCAATTGCCGAATATGCAGTGAAAGACCTTGGGTTGAAAAGAGGCGTCGTTTGGGTAGATACCGCGGTTGATTTTAGTGTTGCTGTCTGTGCTTTCTTTGCCGATGCTTTAAAACACTATGGTGGTGAAGTTGTTTATGAAGACTACTTTGAAGTAACCTGGAAAGATTTTTCCGCCATGTCCGCTCGTTTAAAAGAATATCAAGATAGAGGCGAAGTTGATTTTGTCTATGTCGGTGCCATACCTGATAATTGTGGTTTAATTGCCAAACAATTGCGAGATAATGGAGTTACCATCCCAATGTATGGTGAAGATGGTTTTGACACGCCACTGTTAGTTGAAACCGGTGGAGAAGCTGCCGAAGGTGTCATTTTTGCTACTCACGTTTCATTAGAAGATCCCAGCCCAATTATTCAGCAATTCAAGGCTGATTATCAGGCCATGTACGGAACCCCACCCGAGAATGCTTTTGCGGCATTAGGATATGACGCAGTGAAATTAATGGCAAAAGCAATTGAATTGGTTGGAAGTGATGCTCCGGAAAAGATTCCAGAAGGTTTAGCCCAAATAAAAGATTTTCAGGGAGTATCTGGAACTATCAGCTATGAAGGTGGCAGTCAGATTCCAAATAAGTCAGTTTCGGTCATTGAAGTGAAAGATGGAAAGTTTGTTACAGTTAAACAAATTGCTCCAGAATATTTGTCCGATCCAACCATTGCAAAATAGCATTTTTACTAAAAGCGGACTCATTGATATGAGTCCGCTTTTGTTTTGCTCTATCTTTCCTTCGTCGTTTCCTTTTTTAATGAAATTTAGATTGTCTTAACCCGGCAGTCTAAAAAGAGAGATCTATGAACGGAGAAAGAAATGCCTGATCCAATCTTGAAAGTGACTGATTTGTGGAAAAATTTCGGGGGCCTTTCCGCAGTTAGTGATTACCGCCTTGAACTTCCCCTGGGAATGGTTTACGGACTTATCGGCCCCAACGGTGCTGGAAAAACAACTATTTTTAATCTTTTAAGCGGGGTTTTAAAACCCAATCGAGGTCGCATTGTTTTTAATCAAATTGATATAACTGATTTTCGTCCCGACCAGGTAACCCGGGTTGGCTTAACTCGAACCTTCCAAAATCTTCGGCTTTTTCCATCACTTAATGTTGAGATGAATTTAAAAATTGCTAACCACATCCATTTACATTATTCTTTTGTTGCTTCGCTTTCCAATTTACCGGGTTTTTTTCACTCCGAGAGGGAAGTACAAAAAAAAGTTGATACCATGTTGGATATTTTTGGTTTATCTCAATATAGGGATGAACTGGCAACCAATTTGCCTTATGGATTGCAAAGAAAATTAGATATTGCTCGAACCTTGATGACGGATCCAAAGGTGGTACTTTTAGACGAACCATCGGCAGGAATGAATACCGGGGAGTCAGAAGATTTGGCCCGGCTTATTCTCCAAATTAAGGAGAGATTCCATCTCACTCTGGTTATCGTTGAGCATCGAATGCCTTTTGTGATGGGGTTAGCCGGTATTATTCAGGTATTAGATTATGGTTCGGTGATTGCCCAGGGTACTCCTGAAGAAATACAAAATAACCCTCAGGTTATTGAAGCTTATTTAGGAGCGGGTGATACCATTGCTTAAAGTTAAAAATCTTAGTGTGAAGTACGGAGTGATACCAGCTCTTCAGGATATTTCAATAGAAGTGAAAGACGGCCAAATAGTATCTCTCATTGGGGCCAATGGTGCTGGGAAAACGACCACATTAAAAACAATCATGGGAATTCTGAAACCAGCCAATGGAAGCATTGTTTATCGTGATGAAGATATCACCCGGATGTCGACACCACAACGGGTTCGCAAGGAAATTTGTTTGGTTCCTGAGGGAAGGGGCATTTTTAATCGTTTAACCGTAAGAGAAAATCTTCTTTTAGGAGCTTATCATCGAAATGATGAACAAGAAATTAATTTAGATTTGGAAAAATCTTACTCCCTATTCCCACGGCTCAAAGAAAGGGAAAACCAGATAGCTGGTACGCTAAGCGGGGGAGAACAGCAAATGTTGGCAATCGGTAGAGGTTTAATGTCACGACCAAAACTGATGCTTTTAGATGAGCCATCCTTAGGTTTGGCTCCTCTGGTGGTCCGAGAACTCTATGAATTGATTCAAGAGATATTAAAGCAAGGTGTAACCATTCTCCTAGTCGAGCAAAATGCAACAATGGCGATACGAGTTTCCGATTATGTATATCTATTAGAAACGGGCAATGTGAAATTAGAAGGAATTCCCAAAGAAGTTGAATCTCTTGAAGATGTGAGAAAGGTCTATCTGGGAGGTTGATTATGCTTTCACTGGGCTATGTATTACAACAAACGATGAATGGTGTCATTTTGGGTTGTATTTATTCCTTGTTAGCATTGGGAATGACGGTTGTCTATGGAATATTACGACTTATCAATTTTGCTCATGGGGCGCTCATCACTTTAGGGGCTTTTTTTGTTTATTTTGTGAGTGTTCGTTACGGATTATCCTTTATTGCAGGTATATTTTTGGTAATCGGATTTGGCGGTTTAATGGGCTTAGTTTTAGACCTTATTGCCTATCGAAAGTTGCGTGGGGGGCCAGAAGTAGCTTTATTGATTACCTCGATTGGTTTTTATACATTTATTGAAAACTTTTTAAAATTAATAGTATCTCCTCAACCCTATGCATTTAAAACCCCTGACTATTTAAATATTCTTTATCGAATGCGATTTTTAACTTTTCGATCAATTGATCTATTTATTATTTTATCTTCAATAGCAATTATGATTGCCTTTTCGATTTTTATTAAAAAAAGCAAAATGGGAATTGCCATGAGGGCTACTGCAGAAAATTTGGAAGTGGCCAACATGATGGGTATCGAAATTAATAAGGTCATATCGGTTGCCTTTATTTTAGGCTCAGCAATTGCTGCCTTTACCGGCTTTTTATGGGGTGCTAAATATGGACAAATTTCTTATGATATGGGGTTTTTAACCGGTGTGAAAGCTTTTGTAGCTGTCGTCGTTGGAGGGGTTGGAAGTATACCTGGAGCTATGTTGGGAGGTTTTGTATTAGGTGTAGCCGAGATTCTCTCGGTAGCATTGCTCCCTACTAGATTCGCCGAGTATCGAGATGGAATAGTTTTTGCCATTCTTATATTAGTTTTACTCATCAAGCCTTCAGGAATTATGGGAGTGAAGGAGGAGATTCGAGTATGAACCAGAAGAGAAGAATCATTCCAGAATTTTGGTTCATAATTGGAGGCTGTCTCCTCTTCCTTATCATCTTCATTCTTTCCCGGACTCTCAACCGATATCTGATTCATATTATTGTCCTTATGGGCATATATTCAATCGCTACCGTGAGTCTTAACTTGACCAATGGATATACCGGTCTTTTTTCTCTTGGGCATGCTGCATTTATGGCGATCGGTGCCTATACTTCTACCTTGCTGGCTTTTCCGCTCCATCTCAGGGAGTCATACGAACTTCCACTTTTACCCGCTTTCTTGACTGGTGCCGATGGAGCCATGCCTTTTATCGTTGCTTTAATTGCCGGAGGAGTGTTTGCTGCACTATCAGCAATTCTAATTGGAGCCCCGGTTCTCCGATTAAGAGGGCACTATCTCTCAGTTGCTTCATTGGGTTTCATGGTCATAGTGACCACCTTTGCCAAAACTCTTAAGGGGATCACCCGGGGATCAATGGGAATCAATGCCATACCTTCTTATACCAATATCTATTGGACCTATTTATGGCTCCTCATCGCAATATATGTGGTTTGGAGAATAGTTCATTCCCGTTTTGGGCGTGCTATGATGGCAATCCGAGATGATGAAACCGCCGCTCAGGTTTTGGGGATTTTTCCGATGAAGTATAAACTGTTGTCTTTTGTTGTTGGTGCTTTTTTTGCCGGCGTGGCCGGTGGTTTATTTGCTCATTTTACCAAAGCCATACGTCCTTTTGAGTTTTCATTTGCCATGACCTTCCAAATAGTGATCATGCTTATTGTGGGAGGGATGGGCACCATGAGCGGACCTTTAGTTGGGACATTCTCTTTAATGGCTTTTCGTTATGCGCTTAAACCAGTCGAAGAACACCTGAAAGTCTATGGTTTTATCGAATTGGTTTATGCGGCTCTCCTCATTATTATTATGCTCTGGAAACCTGAGGGTATTATGGGGAAAAGACAATTGAAAAGATAAGAAAGAAGGGATGGATATGTCAAAAAAAGTATATCATCCAGAGATGACCTATACCATTTTTAAAGAAGGAAAATTTAACAAAGCAATTTTTGGAGTGGGATCGGCAGAAAATCACGGATTTCACCTTCCTTTTGGTAATGATACCTTAGTATCTCATGCGATTGCTATGGCAGTTGCCCAAAAAGTTGATGGCATGTTAGTTCTTCCTCCGGTGAATGTTGGAGTAAGCCACCATTATGATGATTTTCTCTTTACTTTAACCCTCCGACCCGAGGTTTTGGTTGAGGTTTTGAAAGACATGCTCAATTCTACTATTCGCCAGGGAATCAATCGGATTATTATCATTAATGGTCATGATGGAAATATTGCTCCGATTGAAATTGCTGCACGTTCAGTGAAAGTAGCTAATCCCGAAGCTTTTATCGCTTCTTTAGATGCCTGGTGGGTTAAGGCTGGAGAATTATTACCTCAAGATACTTTTGAGGTCTGGAATGGACTGGGTCACGCCGGGGAAGGAGAGACATCAATGTCTCTGTATCTTTTCCCAGAATTATGCCAACCGGAAGAAGCACGGGGAGTGGTCCCTGATCTTCCAGAGGGATTAGACATAAAATGGAAATTTAATGAAATAACACCTTATGGAGCAACTGGTGATCCGACCAAAGGAACCGCAGAAAAAGGGGAAAAGATGTTTAATGCTTTGGTGGATTATATTGTAAAATCGATTCAAGATTTAGAAAAGAATCAGTGGAAATATGGCGTCATGATGAAAATGTAGAGCAATACCCTATCGAACCTTTTCATAAAAGGATTTGCTTGAGAATCACTTTGAGTTCTTAATTACATTCTGGAGGAAAAAGATGGATATACCCTGGGTGTCAATAGGACGGATTTCTGATTTCGAAGGGAAAGTCGTTGAACTGCGTGGATGGCTTTCGAATAAACGATCAAGCGGGAAGGTCGCCTTTCTGATTATCCGCGATGGATCGGGCTTTATTCAAGGAACGGCATTTGTTGGAGATTTTTTTACCAAGGATCAATTAGATGAGATTAAAAGAATACCGATTGAATCATCCGTCCTAATACAAGGAAAAGTGCGTCGAGAAGAACGTGCTCCTGGGGGGTATGAGTTGGAAATCAGCTCTTTTCAATTGGTTTTTCCTTCCGAAGAATATCCTATTCAAAAAATGGAACACTCGGTAGACTATCTAATGGAACGTCGACACCTCTGGCTCCGCTCCAAAAAACAAAATGCCTTACTGCGAATTCGGAACGTGGTTATGATGAGTATCCATGAGTTTTTACAAAGTGAAGGATTTATCTTGCTCGATTCCCCAATTTTAACTCCAGCAGCCTGTGAAGGTACTTCGACTTTATTTGAACTCCAGTACTTTGATATCGGGAAAGCTTATTTATCTCAAAGTGGTCAACTGTACATGGAGGCTGGAGCAGCTGCTTTTGGGAAAGTATACTGTTTAGCCCCAACCTTTCGAGCTGAAAAGTCAAAAACCCGACGCCATCTTACCGAATTCTGGATGTTGGAGCCGGAAGTTGCTTACTATGATTGGCAGGATAACATGGTTCTTCAAGAAAAATTAGTGAGTTTTATCGTCAATCAAGCGTTAAAAAAATGCCAAAATGAATTAGAGATTCTTGAACGAGATACCACTCCTCTCCAGAAAATTCAACCTCCTTTTCCCCGGATTTCTTATACCGAAGCCATCGAGGTTCTTAAAAAGAAGGGGTCTCCAGCTCAATGGGGTGATGACTTCGGAGGAGATGAAGAAACCATGATATCCGAAGACTTCGATCGCCCGGTTTTTATTCATCATTATCCAGCACATATCAAAGCTTTTTATATGCAACCGGATCCGGAAAATCCGACCATGGTTCTAAACGATGATCTTATTGCCCCGGAAGGTTATGGGGAGATTATTGGGGGGAGTGAACGTATTCATGACCTCGCTTTGTTAGAGAAAAGGTTAGAAGAGCATCATCTTCCCAGGGAGGCTTTTGAGTGGTATTTGGATCTCCGTCGGTATGGGACCGTACCTCATTCCGGCTTTGGCCTGGGTGTTGAACGGACAGTAGCTTGGATAGCCGGTGTCAAACACATACGGGAAGCCATTCCCTTTCCTCGTCAGATTTATCGTATATATCCGTAAGATAATAAACAACCCCTGGGAAGGAAGAACCAGGGGTTGTTTCTAACCAAATATAGTTCATTGGATTGTAATATTGCAAGGCAAATGATTTATTTGGCGATTTCATTTGCTTCATTTAAAACAGATCAACAACCACCCCTTGCATTGGTCCATAACAGGGTATAGTAAACCGGATCCCATTGCTGTTAATCCCGTTTACTCTTACCACCACATCCCCAGTAATGGCACCACTAGGAACCAGGACCGAGATCTGATTATTCGACCAAAAAGTAACCGCACCCGGAACTCCGTTGAAAGTGACCACACTTGACCCTTGGGTATCACCAAAGCTGGTCCCAGTAATAATGATTGTTTCTCCCGTTACTCCACATGGAGAACTAAGCTCAGTAATGGCTAAGGGTATTGGAGAAGGGACAGGAGTATTATTAGTGCAACCAACCAATAAAAGAAGAACCAGTATTCCAATCGGTATATATATTTTCATAAGCAATTCCCCTTTCACTATAACCTATTCACTATATTACCTGTACAACGTGGGTATAACAAGGAATGGTAAACCAAATCCCGTTGCTGTTTATCCCGTTCACTGTTACCACCACATTCCCAGTAATAGCGGCATTAGGAACCAGCACTTCGATTTGAGTATTGGACCAAGAATTTACTGTTGCTGGGCCTCCATTAAAAGTAACTACGCTTGATCCTTGAGTATCTCCAAAGCTGGTCCCAGTAATAATGATCGTTTCTCCCACTACACCGCATACTGGATTCACTTCGGTAATGGTAAGTGGAACAGATGTAGGAGAAGGGGTATTATTAGCACAGCCAAGCAATAAAAAGAGAATTAATAATCCGATGAAAAAAAGGTTTCTCATATGGATACCTCTTTTATAAAAATGGATTAAAATCCCATTGATGCAAACTCATAAAAGATAATAGTCAGTGAAAGCCCTGTAAGTAATCATTTACAGGGCTTTCACTGGGTTTTAGGGTGTTACAACTCCAGTAGCAATGTTTAAAGTAGAATTAAAAGGATTTCCGGCTTTATCAGTCACACCCATAAGTGGAACATACAAGAAAGTTACTGCAATTTGATCGCCAGCATCCAAATGATCAGTCGCCCATGTCCCAGTTAAAGTAACACTCTTTTTGTCAGCATTAAGAGCAACTTGGAAAGTGTTAAATGTACTTGGAGGCGGAACGGGACAAATTACACAACTAAAGGCCCAAACGGCAGGTAGGGTAAAAGCATTCATATCCAAAACTTCAACCTCTTCATTAAAGTTAACAGTTATCGTGGGAGCACTTCCAAATTGAGTATCTGCTTTTGCAGATAGAGATTGTATGTATGGTTTAGTTCCATCGACTACAATAACGAACGGAGTTTTCGTACTTTCTCCTAAGCTCCCCTGAGTAGCAGTAAAGTAAAAATTGTAGGTGGTTTCGGTTGCCATAGAGTTCCAAAACCAATTAAACTCACCAGCTGGGTTGGCTGAAATTTGATCAACCAGGGTGTTGTCTCGATAGATTTTAATTACTGAACTACTGGGCGCAGTTCCCTGAAATACAACATCACGGTTGAAACGAACTGGGTCTCCATTTTGAATTATTTTTCCGGTCCATCCACCGTCACGTACAATATTAACGACAGGTGCAGTGGTTCCGGTTGGTGGGGTAGTTGTTGGGGTGGGTGTTGGTGATGGCGTTGGTGTTGGTGTACAGCTGGTTATCAAGAAAGCCAATAAAACAACAATAGCAAGAAATGACAACTTTTTCATCTTGTTCCCTCCTTGCAAATTAAAATATATTTTATTATAGCACGTTATTTTATTTCGGATGTAAAAATTTCAAGGATTGATAAATAAATTGAGAAAATTTTAAAAAAATGAATCCTCACACCCTGATTTTTATAAGTGTGAGGATAATGAAAATTTTTTCTTTATTGAATGTTTCCAATAGGTTATTTTTTTAATGGTTCCTTTTATACAATCAAACGGTTTCCGTTGGTGTGATGAGTAACAATATGATGAAAATAAGCTTCGGTAATATAGTGCTCCATCATACGATGGGTGTTAAAATAGGAAGCAATCTTACCAATTGAATTTTTCATCATTTTTATCCACCAGTCAATACGTTGGTAATAGGTTGGGAGAATTAGATATTCGAGCTTATTGTATAAATCGTCAATTTCTTCCCGGCTTTGCTCGGCCGGATCGCTTTTTTCGTTTGGTGCTGGTCCAATTGCCCATCCAGTAATTCCTTCCAGACAACCTTCCACCCACCACCCATCTAAAACACTGAAGTTGAGAGCTCCATTATGAGCTGCTTTCATTCCACTGGTTCCCGATGCTTCCAAAGGCCTTTGGGGAGTATTGAGCCAGACGTCTACTCCACAAACCAATTTTTTAGCTATCTCAATGTTATAATCTTCAAGAAAAATGATTTTAATTTCATTTTGAAGAGTTTTAGCTATTTGAATAATTGATTGTATCAATCTCTTTCCCTCTTCATCGTGAGGGTGGGCTTTTCCAGCAAAGATAATCTGGAAGTCACCTTTTCTTTTCACTCTTTTGAGTCTTTCTAGATCAGTAAAGATAAAGTGTGGCCTTTTATAAGCAGTCATTCGGCGGGCAAATCCGATGGTTAATATATTTTCGTTTAAAGAGATACCAGTTTTTTCTTTAACAAAATCTAAGAGAACCCGCTTTTCAGCTTGACCGGCTTCCCAGATTTCTTCATCGGGAATGATATCAACTCGAGTGAGGAGCTCGGTTTCCCGAGCCCAGCCGGGAATATATCGGTCAAAAAGTTCACGAAAGGAATTAGAAGTCCAGGTAAAGCTGTGAACACCGTTAGTAATATCGTGAATGATATATCCGGGGAACATGTTCCGGGATACTTCAGAATGACGTTTGGCTACTCCATTGACGTAACCGCTTAAATTTAGAGCTAGAAGTGTCATATTTAAGACATCGTTTCCAGCTAATTTTTTTAAAATTGATAAAGGAATATATTCACCAAATACTTTTTTTACCAAATCATAAGAAAATTTATCATGACCGGCTTCAACTGGGGTGTGAGTGGTAAAAACGCACAAGTTTTTTACCTGGTCGATGTCCCAAATTTTATCCTCTTCCCAAACTTCTTCGAGACTTCTCTTGTTCTTGTTAAGAAGCTCTAAAGTCAGAAAGGCGGCATGGCCTTCATTAATATGGTATTTTCTTACATTTAAACCTAGGGTGTCCAGCATTCTCGTCCCGCCGATACCCAAAACAATTTCTTGTTTTAGACGATATTCTCGGTCTCCACCATATAAGAAATCGGTTATATTGCGGTCTTCTTCAGCATTTTTGTCCAAATTGGTGTCGAGAAAAATCACTGGCACGACCCCGCCTGATACACTTTTCCAATTGTACAACCAAGCTCCGATATAAACAGTTCGTCCTGATATAGTTACTTGAACTTGGTGCTCAAGCGGTTCAAGGTATTTCTCCACATCCCAAATGATGGGTAACTCTTTCTGCCACCCATCAGGAGTTATTTCTTGACGGAAATATCCCTTACGACTGAGTAGGGTGACAGCAACAAAAGGTATAGCGAAATCCGCAGCCGCTCGAACCGTATCCCCGGCCAGAACGCCAAGCCCTCCACTATAAGTAGGAATTTCATGAGTTAAAGCGATTTCCATAGAAAAGTATGCAATCGTTTCTTCTTTTTGTAAATTTTTAATGCTATCCATTTTATGCACTCCCAATTCGAATACTTCAGTTTTTTTATCTTCCGGTTGATCCCAAACCATTGGTTCCACGAGAAGTGGAAGATATTTCATCGCTTTCAATAATTTCAACTTGTGGAATTTCCCTTAGTGCTCCCTGAGCAATTCGATCTCCAGCTTGAATGGTGTAAGGATGATCACCGAAATTAAATAATCTAACCATCCAATTCCCTCGATAACCAGAGTCAATCGTGCCAATATGAATCATTATCCCTTTTTTAATTCCTAAACCGCTCCGAGGTCTTAATACGACTTCAAAACCTGAGGGGAACTCTGAAGCAATTTCGAGATCAATAATGACGCTTTTTTGAGGATAAATTACCGTTTCAACCGGACTGAAAAGATCGAAACAAGCATCATCCGGATAAGCAAACCGCGGGATATAAGCACGATTGGTTAACTTCTTAAATTTAATAACCATTTTTTTCTTCATAATTTCCTCCAGAGAAAAGTATACGGAATCTATTCGATGAAGGCAATTAAAAAAGAACAAACTCATATTTTTGATTGAAAGGTAAAGTTTTTTTAAATATGAGGAAAAGTGCTAAAATATTGATTTGAAAAGGTGATGAAAAGAGTAGGTACGATGGAAGAGAACTATATTCCCAATCAAAAATCATCCGAGCGATTTGGAAATCTTTATTTTCATAATTATACTCAAGGTCGCATTTCCTTCGATGAAGTGGTGGTTGCCCTATTTGATTTTATTCGACAAGATCCAAAAGGGACTTATCGAGTTATAATTGGTACTGACTCAAAAGGATCTAAAGATAGTCCCAATTTTCAGAGCTTTGTCACAGCAATAATCGTTCATAAGATTGGATACGGAGCTCGTTATTTTTGGAGAAAAACTTATCAAAAAAATCTCAGAGGGATTCGGGACAAAATTTATCAGGAGGCCATGCTTTCTTTGGAAACTTGTTGGGCTTTTATGGAAAAAATTAATACTTTTCCAGATAACCATTTATCCAACTATCGAGTTGAGATTCATGTTGATATTGGGCCAAATGGACCAACACGAAATATTATTCAAGAAGTAACAGGGATGATAGAAAATTTAGGTTTTACTGCAAAAGTAAAGCCTCATTCATTTGGAGCTTCAAGAGTAGCTCATCGACATACCTAAATAGTATTTATCCATCTTCTTAATTTAATCTTACCCTCTTTCAGAACCTTAATTTCGCTGGAAATGTAATTTTGGTATGGTTCAGGAATATAGTATAATTCTTGCTGTGAATACCAGAATCGGTAGAAAATAAATAACCTTACTTTGAACAAGGTAGATACAGAAGAGGAGGATAAAATTGTGGTAAAAATTATTAAAAAAGAAGTACTCACACCGCAGATCAAACTTATGGTTATCGATGCACCAAGAGTAGCTCAACACGCTAAAGCCGGACAATTTGTTATTGTGCGTATTAATGAAGAAGGCGAAAGAATACCACTTACTATTGCTGATTTTGATCCAGAAAAAGGAACGGTTACCATTATTTTCCAAGAAGTTGGGAAAAGTACTATACAATTAGGAGAGTTGGATGAAGGAGATTATATGGCAGATTTTGTAGGACCTTTGGGGAAAGAGATAGAAGAAAAAAACTTTGGCCATGTAGTCTGTGTAGGAGGAGGGGTTGGAATCGCCCCGGTTTATCCCAAAGCCCGAGCGTTAAAAATGTTAGATAATCGCATAACATCGATAATTGGAGCCCGTTCTTCAGATCTTCTCTTTTGGGAGGATCGGATGCAATCAGTTAGTGATGCCCTTTACGTGACGACTGATGATGGTTCTTATGGAGAAAAAGGTTTTGTGACTTCGGTTCTTGATCGGGTCATTCAAAAAGAAAAAATTGATTTAGTTATAGCTGTGGGTCCTTTAATGATGATGAAAATGGTAAGTCTTTTAACCAAGAAATATGAACTCCCGACCCTGGTAAGTTTAAATCCTATTATGGTGGACGGGACCGGTATGTGTGGTTGTTGCCGGGTAACCGTTGGGAAGGAATGTAAATTTACTTGTGTTGATGGACCGGTTTTTGATGGTCATAGCGTTGATTATGATGAGCTTTTAGCTCGTCAAAGAAATTACCTTGAAGAAGAAAAAAGAGCTGTTGAGAGCTGGCAGATGAAAAAAGCCGAGGAAGGAGTTCACCATGTCAAATAATCGATTAAACGGACGTCCCAAAATGCCCCAGCGTACGGTTCAGGAAAGAATCCGTGATTTTAATGAAGTCCCGCTTGGTTTAGAGAAATGGGCAGCAATTGAAGAGGCCAAAAGATGTTTGCAGTGTAAAAAACCAAGTTGTATGAAGGGTTGTCCTGTTGAAATCGATATCCCTGGATTTATCGGTCTTTTAGCCCAAGGGAAGATTGATGACGCTATTTTGAAAATCAAGGAAAAAAATAGTCTTCCAGCTATTTGTGGGAGAGTCTGCCCTCAAGAAGAGCAATGCGAAATTTTATGTGTGCTGGGTAAAAAAGGCCAACCGATAGCGGTTGGTTATTTAGAGAGATTTTTAGCTGATTATGAAAGAGAACAAGGTATTGAGTTACCAAAAATACCTGCTCAAAACGGAAAAAAAGTAGCAATTATTGGATCAGGTCCGGCTGGCCTTACTTGTGCTGGAGATTGCGCCAAAATGGGATATAAAGTAACGATATTTGAAGCACTCCATTCTGCTGGAGGAGTTTTAATTTATGGTATTCCTGAATTTCGTCTTCCCAAGGCGATCGTCGCTCAGGAGGTTGATTATGTCAAATCCTTGGGTGTTGAGCTTGAATTAAGTGTGGTTGTCGGAAAAACCTTAACCTTTGATGATTTACGCCAGGATGGCTTTAAAGCCTTTTTCATTGGAACCGGAGCTGGATTGCCTCATTTCATGAACCTTCCTGGTGAAAATTTAAATGGGATTTATTCGGCGAATGAGTTTCTAACCCGCTCTAATCTCATGAAAGCTTATCGGTTTCCAGAATATGACACTCCCACTAAAGTTGGTCGCCGGGTAGCGGTTATAGGTGGTGGAAATGTAGCCATGGATTCAGCGCGAACCGCACTGCGATTGGGTGCTGAAGAAGTTTGTTTGGTTTATCGAAGGACGAAAAAAGAAATGCCAGCTCGAATTGAAGAAATTGAACGAGCCGAAGAAGAAGGCATTAATTGTATCATCCTCACTAATCCCATTGGTTTTATTGGGAATGAAAATAAATGGGTTACCGGCATTGAATGCATTCAAATGGAATTAGGGGAGCCGGATGAAAGTGGTCGACGTCGGCCAATTCCAGTTCCAGGTTCGGAATTTGTTGTCCCGGCTGATACGGTGGTCGTGGCTATTGGACAAGGACCAAATCCTTTACTGCTCGAAACCTTACCGGAATTAAAACTCAATAAACGGGGATACATTGAAGCTGACGAAGAAACCGGTGTAACCAGTATACCAGGAGTATATGCTGGGGGTGACATTGTAACCGGTGCTGCTACAGTCATTTCTGCCATGGGTGCGGGGAAAAAAGCAGCTCGAGCCATTCATGATTATTTAGATAATAAATCTTGAAGAAGAAAATTTTAAAGTCTTAACGGCTTAAAATTCGAAGCCTCAGGTGGCAACTTCTTTAATAGATGAAGAATTCCATGACTTCAAAAAGTTATGGCTGATAGTGACTGTTTAGGTGACGATAATTTCAGAGTTGTTTAATACTATCTTTAAACTCCTTAATAGTTACTGATTTTCCAGGATTGATGAAGATCATAATTGGAGGTTAAGAATGAAACAAACCGATCTGGTTATTATTGGAGGTGGGCCGGCAGGTTATGCGGCGGCTATTCGTGCAGGACAAAAAGGAATAAAAACTCTTTTAATTGAAAGTCGTGATATTGGAGGAACTTGTTTAAACCGAGGTTGTATTCCAACTAAAGCGTTTTTTCGGTCGCAGGAAGTTTTTCATCTGAGTGAACGGGCTGCAGAATTTGGAGTTCAGGTAAAAGTAGATGGGGTGGATTGGACTCGAATTGTGGCTCGGAAGAATAAAGTTGTCAAACAATTAACCGGAGGAGTTCGATTTTTATTAAAAAAAGCCGGAGTAGAAGTTGTTGATGGGATTGGTTCATTCCTGGATAAACAGACAATTGAAGTCATAGAGAAAGAGAAAAAGAAAGAAACCATTCAAGCCAAACACATCCTTATTGCTACCGGTTCGAAATCTGCTCATTTACCGGTTCCAGGGGTGGATTTGGATGGAGTCATTGATAGCGATGAAGTATTGGATTTACCATCTATTCCGGAAAAATTAGTCGTGATTGGCGGTGGTTATATCGGAATGGAAATGGCCTGTATTCTCAACACCTTTGGAACTCAAGTTGAAGTGATTGAAATGCTGCCCAATATTCTTCCTATTGCCGATAGCGAGGTCGTCAAGCTTTTAGTTGAAATATTAGAAAAGAGAGGCTTGAAGATTCATACCAATGCCAAGGTGGTTAGAATTTCTAAAGATAAAAAACTCCAAGTATCCTATGAACAAAATTCTGAGACCAAGGTGGCTGAAGGAGATTATGTTTTAATCGCTACCGGAAGAGAGCCAATGACTGACCATCTTTATCCAGAGAAAGCCGGAATAAAGATGGATCGAAAAGCGATCACTACTGATCTGCAAATGAAAACTTCGGTACCATCAATTTTTGCTGCTGGTGATGTTAATGGGAAATATCTTTTAGCCCATGTTGCTTTTAAAGAAGCAGAAGTAGCTATTAATAATATCATGGGAAAAGAAGCAACCATGAATTACCGAGTCGTACCAAATTGTATTTTTTGTTCACCAGAAATCAGCTCAGTAGGTTTAACCGAGGATGAAGCTATTACATCGGGGTTCGATGTGAAAGTTGGGAAGTTTCCTTTCCGGGCAGTTGGGAAAGCCTTGATTGAAGGAGAAACCGAAGGATTTACTAAAATTATTGCTGACCAAAAAACTGGTGAGATATTGGGTGCTCATATAATTGGGCCTCATGCATCGGATCTGATTGGTGAGTTAACCTTGGCAATGGCACTGGAATCAACCCCCGAAGAGATTGCCCATACCATTCATCCTCATCCTACTCTCACTGAAACCGTTATGGAGGCAGCCGATTCAGTATTCGGATCTTCATTACATCTATTTTAAACAGTTATTTGGACTGATCATCTGGCCAAAACGAGGAGGTTTCATATGAATATTCCCAAAGATTTATTGTATACTCCCGAGCATTTGTGGGTAAAAGAGGAAAATGGTGTTTATCGCTGTGGCATCACTGATTTTGCTCAGGAAGAATTAGGAGATCTTGTGTATGTTGAGCTACCGAAGCCAAACCTAACGGTTAAAAAAGGAGATAAAATCGGTGATGTTGAATCGATTAAAACCGTATCCAACCTTTATTCACCAATTTCTGGTGTCATAACTGAAGTGAATTCTCTCCTTGAAAATAAACCAGAGGTCATTAATCAAAGTCCTTATGAAAAAGGATGGATTTGTGTTATTCAATCTAACCAGCCGGATGAAATCAAGCAGTTGTTAAGCTCTGATGATTATAATAAAATTATTCAAGAGAATAAATAAAGCTTTTTTTGAATATTTTCAAGAAAGACTTGCCAAAAGCCTTTTGACCTATTAAAATGTTAATTGCTTTCGGGCGAGGGAGGTATCCTCGATCCGAAATACAGATGAGCGGGGTCGTGGTGTAGCCTGGCCAAACACGTCAGCCTGTCACGTTGAAGACCGCGGGTTCAAATCCCGTCGACCCCGCCAAATGAGTGCCGAGATAGCTCAGATGGTAGAGCGATGGACTGAAAATCCATGCGTCCCCAGTTCAATTCTGGGTCTCGGCACCATTGTAGTTTGAGAGGCGGAAGTAGCTCAGTTGGTAGAGCGTCACCTTGCCAAGGTGAGGGCCGCGGGTTCAAGTCCCGTCTTCCGCTCCAGTAAAATGAAAACTTCGGCGGCATAGCCAAGCGGCTAAGGCAGAGGACTGCAAATCCTTCATCCTCGGTTCAAGTCCGAGTGCCGCCTCCAAGAATATAAAGTTTGTGGGCGGCTAGTTCAGAGGAAGAACGCTTCCTTGACGCGGAAGAGGCCATAGGTTCGAGTCCTGTGCCGCCCACCAGGAAACGTTATTAGGGCGCCATTCCGGGTTAAGAGTGGCGCTTTTTTTATTTTTAAATATACAAGGTCTATTGGTCCTATCCCGTAAATACAGGAGCGAGTTATAGGTAACGAATTTAGAGTAACTAAACTGATAATACACAATATTTAATAAATCCCGACTCACCTTGTCTGATCCTCCCCCAATTTATTATATTTTCTTTTCTCAACCTTTACAAAATTGGAGGAAGTTCGAGGGGGAGATTGCTCGGTATTAAATGTATTTCATGGTCATTAGTTGCTATTATTCAGCCTGAGGGTCTATTGAGAAATGCTCTAAAGTGTTATTATTTTATGATATAAATTTATATACAAACCGACAACTTTCCCAAAGCTACTATAAATTATCTGGTGAGATTTTATGAAGGAGGAAAATGAAATGGCAAAAAATGCGATCAACTCAGCGATTGCTGCAATAAATAAAGAGGGTGAATTGGTTGATCTCCATGAAAGTAATGGAGATATTGAAAGATATATTTTTTTTGATGATAAAGAAGGGAAATCAATTTATTGGCACAGTACTTCTCATTTAATGGCACAGGCGGTGAAAAGGCTTTATCCAGGGGCTCGATTAGCCATTGGGCCAGCTATCGAAGAAGGATTTTACTATGATTTCGATATAGACCATACCTTGAATGAAGAAGATTTAAAGAAAATAGAAGAAGAAATGCAGAAAATTATTCAAGAAAATCTTACGGTAGAAAGAAAGGTTCTTTCCAAAGAAGAAGCAAAACAGCTATTTTCTTCGCGGGGGGAAAACTTTAAGATCGAATTGATAGATGAAATTCTTGACGACCAGGTCAGCCTTTATCAACAGGGAGAATTTATTGATCTTTGCCGAGGTCCTCATATTCCATCAACTGGTTCAATTAAAGCCTATAAGCTCTTGAGTGTATCAGGAGCCTATTGGAGAGGAAAAGAAACCAATCCCATGCTGCAAAGGATTTATGGCATTGCCTTTGATGATAAAGATAAGCTCAAAAATTATCTATATCGCTTGGAAGAAGCAAAAAAGAGAGATCATCGAAAATTAGGGAAGGAGCTCGAACTATTTAGCCTTCACGAAGAAGGTCCAGGTTTCCCCTTTTTCCACCCCAAAGGAATGGTGGTTATCAACGCCCTTTTAGATGCCTGGCGGAAAGAGCATGTTAAAAGAGGGTATCAGGAAATAAAAACTCCTATTATCCTTGATCGTGAGTTGTGGGAACGTTCAGGACATTGGGACCATTATCGGAATAACATGTATTTTACTTCAATTGATGAAAGAGAATTTGCAGTAAAACCGATGAATTGTCCAGGTGGGATCTTGATTTATCAAAGCCAGCTGCATAGTTATCGAGAATTTCCGATACGGATGGCCGAATTGGGATTAGTTCATCGCCACGAACTCTCCGGGGTCCTTCATGGTCTCATGCGGGTGCGATGTTTCACTCAAGATGACGCTCATATTTATATGGAACCCCATCAGGTAAAACAAGAAATCATGGGAGTCATTGAGTTAGCAGATTATATTTATCGGCTTTTTCAATTTGATTATGAATTAGAGCTGAGTACTCGACCAGAGAATTCCATGGGCTCTGATGAGATGTGGGACTTAGCAACCAAATCGCTGGAAACTGCCCTTCAAGAAAAGAACTTACCTTATCGAGTAAACGAGGGTGACGGAGCTTTTTATGGTCCCAAAATTGATTTTCATTTAAAGGATACTTTGGGGCGTCGGTGGCAATGCGGGACTATTCAACTTGATTTTACCATGCCAGAGTGTTTCGATCTCAGTTATATTGGTGAAGATGGAATGAAACACCGACCAGTTATGCTTCATCGAACCATATTGGGGAGTGTGGAACGTTTTCTCGGAATTCTTATTGAGCATACCGCCGGGGCTTTACCGGTATGGCTATCTCCAGTGCAGGTGGTGGTTTTACCAATAGCCGAAAGACATTATTCCTATGCTCTGGAAGTCAAACAACAAATAGCTCAAGCTCAGGTACGAGTCGAGTTGAATGATGAAAATGCTACCTTAGGTGCAAAAATTCGGAAAGCCCAGCTTCAGAAAATTCCCTATATTTTAATCGTGGGTGACAAGGAAGTTGAAAATCATCAAGTAAGCGTTCGAGATAGGAAAGAAGGGGATCTGGATGGATTTTCTTTACAGGATTTCCTTCTTCGCATTCAGAATGAAATTCAAAACTTCATCATGTAGCACCATTTAAAGATTTGACCAGAACCGAATGATCGTTCATTTGCAGGAAAAACATTCATGCCACTTGGTGGTATCAGATAAGAATATAAAATCCGATATTCTACATGCCATGGCAGGTCGCTACATTAATTAAAGAATGGGCACAATGCATTGTGCCCCTACAATTTTATAATCTTTGGTAGGGGCTTGATTTATCATACCCGTGGGTTTTCAGGATTGATCCTCATGCTGCTATGCAGCACCAGATCACACCGAAAATATTTATATGTCGTTCAATTTCCCCCTTTAGCAAAGGGGGTTAGGGGGATTTGAATTATTTGGAAACCAATCGAATCCCAAACCCTCTCCCTTTATCCAAAGGGAGAAGAATAAAAAAGATTAAGCTCAAGAGATTGCCACGTCACTCCGTTCCTCGCAATGACGAATCAGAGTTCCTTCTCCCTTGATGGGAGAAGGTGAGGATGAGGGTGAAAGCCCAGAATGAGATCCTCACGGCTTCGAAAAACGAAGCCTCAGGATGACGGATGAAAGGCACACTCCTTTGAATCCCCCCTCAATGGAGGAATGCATTTAATGGTATTTTGAGGATAGGCGAAGTTTTCATTAAATAAATAACGGAAGGATGCATGAACAGAGACCTTCAACACCAAATGTATTGGAATGCCGGAGTAAGAAAGGAAAAGCGAAGAGAGCGTAATATTGAAAAAAAAGTTCATACTGATTTAGTCTGGTTGGAAATCGAACCCTATTTACGTTCCGGGATGAAAGTTCTTGATGCTGGAGGAGGATATGGTCGGTATGGTTTAGAAGTAGCTCGGAGAGGATGTGAACTTACCCTTTTAGATATTTCTTCAGCTATGCTTCAAGAAGCAAGGAGTTTAGCCCAAAAAAGTGGAATTCAGTCAATCAATTTTGTTGAAGGAAGAGTCCAAAATCTCCATCAATTTTCTAGAAAATATTTTGATTTAGTCCTATGTTTGGATGCACCAGTATCTTATGCCTATCCGGATCATTTCCGAGCTATACAAGAAATATGCCGGGTGAGTCGGAAGAGAGTTATTTTTTCGGTCGTTAATCGGCTGGGACAACTTCCGATAGCAATTGAGCAGGAAATGGGTTGGACCGGTTCTTTAAACCATACCCGCTCCTTTTTAGAAAAAGGCAATTGGGATCACCCAGAGAAATTACAACAAATTGAAAACTGGATATCTTTTTTGAATCGGTATATTTTTCCCCCATTACATGCCTTTCTTCCTGGGGAATTGGTTGACATAGTTGCAGAACAAAATTTTCAACCGGTTCGCATAATGGCAACCGGGACCTTAGCTCGATTACTCAAAACCAAGACTCTCCATCGAATCGTGAACAACCAAAAAACCTACCAACAATTTTTAAAAATATGTCAAGAATATGATTCGCAATTTGAGGTGCTGGGAGTAGGAGCCCGTTCGGCTTCGGGTTTATTAATAATAGCCGAAAGGAATGAAGATGGATCGAATTTGGAAGAAGCTTATCCTGAGAATAAAGGATGAGTCTTATCGTGAACAGGTTTATTGGTGGTTTCAAGATCAGAAACCTTATGGTTTCTGGGAGAAAGATAGTTTAACCATTGTTGCTTATGTACGAGATTGGCCAGAGGAGTCTTTTCCAGAATACATTGTTGCAGCTGAACGCGATGAAGAACCAGATGAGAATTGGGCTAAAGAATGGCGCAAACGCTTTAAGCCAATAGTCGTAAATGAGACCATTGTTATCCGTCCTCCTTGGGAACCAGCAATTCCTTCAAAGATTGATTTGGTTATTTATCCTGCTTATGCATTTGGGACCGGTGATCATCCAACAACCTTTTCTTGTATGGAATTCATATCCCAATTTTTTAAACCGGGGATGGAATTTTTAGATGTGGGCATGGGTTCAGGAATACTTTCTCTTTTAGCTTTTCGTCTTGGAGCTGGAGATATTACTTCTATTGATATTGATCCCTTGGCAATGGAAGAACTAAAACGGAACTGTGCTTTAAATCAAATACCTTTCGAAAGAATCAAATCAAAAATCGGCGATCTTACCGGTATAGAAGGTTCTTTTGATTTTATCGTGGCAAATATTGGAGCTCAATTTTTTTTAGAAAATTTACCCCTCTTGAGCAATATGCTTCATATTTCTGGTTATTTAGTTTTATCGGGTTTTCAAGGAGAGGATGTTCCTCTTATTCAGCAAAAAGCTCTATTGGTTTCTCTCGAAATAATACAATCAATCGATAAAAATAATTGGGTGACTATTGTTTATCAAAAGAGAGCAAAAAATCAATTATCCGATTGAAGAGTAATCTGAGCATTTAATGGATTTATATTTTTTCATTCTTTTTTCATAGACACATTCTTACTTTTTTGACTATAATAAGAACATACAGTTTCTTTGAAAAAGGAATTAATCTTTATTCAACGATCAATACAATAAAATATAAGCTGAGATCTCGAAATTGTAATCATTATCTAACGATTAAGGGATTTAATAGATTAATTAAAAAACTTTAAACTCACCGTATAGGATTGTGAAAGAGAGGTGCATATTTGGTTGAGAGTTGCTTTCGTTTATCTCGGGAAAGATAAAGCCTTACAGCAAATTACAAAATACATGATCAATGCGTTTGAAAAATCAGGTCATACCGTAAAGAATATTGAAATCGAGGATTCATCATCGCCTATTAATCTTAGACCATACGACGTAATATTTGTTGGTGCGTCGGTAGTCAGTGCTTTTGGTGGTAAGATTTCCCCGGAAGTGGTGAACTTTTTAAAAGGAGTAGCTGGATTGGAGGGGAAGAAAACCGTTGCCTATGTCCGACCCTCCTTGTTTGGAACCGACAAAGCCCTTCGACGCTTAATGGCGAATATGGAGTCAAGTGGGGCATTCGTTATTGACTTTCAAGCAATTAAAAGTGATAAAGATGCCCAGCTTTTATTAGAAAGGCAGTTAAAAAAAGGATAGGTTAATAAAAATGAGCAAAGAAAAAGAAAATATGAGGGAAATGTTTGAGGAGATGTTTTTTACTCCCCTCAATAGCTTTTTTGGGCCACAGGTTAGTGAGGAAGTACGAAGCCATCTTTCCCAAGCTCGAATTGAAATACTGAAGGCAATGAAAACTTTCATAGAAAGTGAAATAGATAAGCTCGAAAAAACAGTCCACGATAAATAATCATTTTATTACGATGAAAGAATTCGATTGAGAAAGCCCTCAACTTTCCTTAGGTTTTAAACCTTTGCAGATTGGGGTTGAGGGGCTCTCTCTTAATAACTATGTTTTACTCTCCAATCTCCTTGGCGACTGCTCGGAGATGCTTCAACCCTTGAACCGCTAATTCTTCTCCAGAATCAGCCAATTTTCTCCAGATGGCACATTGACGGTTGAGCTCTTCAAAACTGGGATCAAAGGATTCGATGACCATTGGACCAGTATAGTTGATTTCTTTGAGAGCAAGAAAGAATTCTTTCCAGGGGACTAGACCAGTTCCAGGAATTCCTCGGTTGTTTTCACAGACATGGACATAGCCCAAATACTTCTTTCCACAGGTTTTCACTGCTTCCCGAAAACTGGTTTCTTCCCGAATCATGTGGAAGGAGTCGAGATGGACTTTAATATTCTCATAGCCAACTTCCTGACAATAGCGGACCGCATCCTCGGCGATGTTTAAGAAATGGGTTTCAAAACGATTCACCGGTTCAACACAAATGGCGATTGAGCTTTTCTCCTGAGCATACCGAGCAATCTCTTTCATGCTGGCAATCGACCAGTCCCATTCTTGTTGGGTGCGAGGTTTCCCGCTTAAGTAGCCCCAGGCAGCGTAGACCACTCCCCCAATGATGGGAGATCCCAGCTCAACATTGATATCAACCATCTTCTTCATGAATTGAATGCCGTTTTTTCGAATGGCCGGATCGTCAGAGATCAGATTGGTTTCTTTCCCCAGAGTGGTGGTGGTGACCACTTCGAGACCGGTTTCTTGAATCTTTTCTTTGACCAGTTGGGTGGGGAAACTATCCGGTTTGCTGATGGAAATATCTAATACTTCAAAACCGAGTTCTTTCGCTTTCGGAATAACCCATAGGTCTTTTTCTGAGAAAGCTTCACTCCAGATAAAGGTATCAACACCAAATTTGAACATTGTAAAGCAACCTCCTTTAGCCGCATCAAGGACATTTTTTAATTATTGTACCATTAAATATAAAAGAATTAGGGAATAAATGTAAGCTATTGATACCAAAAATTAAAGGAGCTTCATTACCAAGATTAAATTTTTGTATAATAAATAGAACCATGAATTTACCAGGAAAGTGATCTATCATTAACCAGTGGAAAAATTTCATTGGTAAAAGTTACCTTTTTTATTTATTGGAGGGGATGAAAAATGGGATATTGGGCGGTGGTAGAAAAAAGAGAGAATGGATTTTGGGCTTTTTTCCCTGATATTGCTGAAGTCGAGGTTCGATCAAAAACTATAGAAGAAATAAAAGTTCTTCTCAAAGAATCATTAGCCGAACGCCTACAATTCTTAAACCAAACCGATAAACATCAGCCAGTTGCACGTTTTAATCCGACTGTTCAAACTACCAATCCTAAAAAAATTTCACCCAATGTTTTTGAGTTTTTATATATCAAAACCGAATAATTTCTCTTAATTTATTTCTTACTTTTTAAACCAACTAATTCAATAAGAGCAGTGGAAGCGGTTTGAGGTCCATTCATTTCTTGACCGGGAATTCCTAATCGGGTTCGAATTTGGCCGATGAAGATATTGGCTTTAAAAAATTCAGAAAAATAACGTTGGGCAATTTTTTCATGGAGATCAAAATATTGTATAGGCCCAAAATTATTTGCGAAATAAGAATTCACAATTCCTACTGAAGTGGTGGTTCCTTTTGACATTGCCTTCCCTTCCTGGAATACTTCCAAAGCTTTTTCAATGTCTGGAAAGCGTTCTATAACTGGATGAAACTCATCAATTTCTTCGTGGTTATTCGCATAGAAAATATAATCGATTGGGAATCCCTTTAAAATACAATCTACAGTTGTTACTGGTAAAATAACTCGGGCGTTGGTTTTTTGAGGACTCATGATGATAGCCCGATCAATTTGCTCAAATGCATAGCCTTTTTCTAAGTCATCAAGTCGAACAAAGGCACCAATCTCGGTCCCATAACAAAGAATTTGATGATTTGTTTCGTCAATCTCAAATGATCCCATATCATCAGCAATAATTTTTAGATCAGCAATATATCCGTTACCCATGATTCGGAGAGCTTCCAGGGTTTCTGATTTACCCGTAGCCGTATCTCCAATAATAGCAATTGTAAAGACCGATTTATCCAAATTGGTGATACGGAAAGCCGCACCATGGAAAGGCAAGATTCCTTTTTTCATCATGACAACATTATGGAGGGTAAGAACCATCTTTTTAAGATAGCCAAAATACCCGTATTGGTCATTTCCAGGAACGAAGCCGATCAGAATCTGATTCGGTTCATCATCAAAAAAGACTGTTTCAGAATTGATATCAGTAGGGAACATTGCAGGATCAACCCCGTATAGGTAAATGGCATCTGGTCCTTCTTTGATTTGGTCGTCATCGGCTAGTTCAAAAAGATTGGCCAAAGAGCAACCCAAACCCATAAAACCTTCTTCAAAATAGATAAAGATAACCAATTTCCCAACTTGAGCCGGGTAACAAAGCCATTTTTTTTCATCGATCATAATATTGGATAACAGGTTTTTAGTAACTTTTTGGAAATGCCCGGTTCGCTTATTCATTGGGGGATCGAGGAGCAAGGGAGGTTGTATCATTAGTTGCCGAATAAAAGGGATCGAAAGGAGTTCCCTGTATTCTTCGGAAGGAGGATTCCAAATTTTTGGGACCGCAATAATTCCGGCTTGGCAGCCGGCGTCAACTTGACGATAAACTCGTGGATGAGTACCAGTGATGTTCTCACATATATCACGATATCCAGCACGAACTAAGTGGGAAAGACGTTCAACTGTCATGTTAAAAGTTCGATATGGCTTTTGGTCATGGGAATAGATTCCCGATTCAGAATGACAAATCATATATCTTTCATAGCGTCGCCAGAAATTATAGAGCTTTTCCACAAATTCATGGAGTAAATTTTTCTTATCTAAAAAGTAACTATAATCAGGAAGTATTTTAACCACCTCTTCGAGAGATGATGTAGTTAAAATACGCAGTAGGGATAGTATTTTTGAACGATAGGAAAGCTCAGCTTCTGGAGGAAACAAAGAATCACTCAACAAGGAATTGTGCTTTTTTAGATGGTCCATGAAGGCGTGAACTATTCTTTCGAAAATCGGGCTATTAGTTAATTCTTGGATGTTTCCACAAATTTCTCCTTCAGTATGGATGATCACTTCTTTCTTCCTAAGGGTGAAGCTTTTCATTTTACTGCTCCTTTTTTTAAAATAAAAAAGGACTGGAGTTATAGCTTAACCCCAGCCCTTTCCAAATCGTCATTAATACTCTTTGGCTTCCGGCTGTATCATTCTTTATGTGAAACACCAATACTCTTAATGTTCCACCGATTTAAGTGGTTATTTTACTCATTCTGATAATGACTGTCAATGTTTATGAAAAAAAAGGAAAATAACGAGGAGGTGCAAAAATTAATATTTTTAATTTTCTTGAAGAAGGAAAAAGTTGAATTGGTAAAAAATTAGACTCAGGTTGTGGGGATTTACAGGAGGAGATATATATTCACCAAGTTAATTTTAAAACAGATCATTCAGTGGTTCATTTAAAGTAAAGATTATCAACCGCTCACCAGTACGGGTGCTAATATCGGTATGTAAGCTCACTACTTTTCGATTCAGGATATTTTCAATAATAGCTTCCAAAAGTGGTCTCCCTTTTTCTAAAAGCTCAATGCGGACCCGTTTTATTAAATCGCGGTTGTCCTTACTCCCGCCCGAAGCTAATTGTGTTTCAGCTTTGGTGAGCACACCTTTCAAACGTATAAAAACGATATCATCAAAAAGATAGGTCTTTATATCAACCGGACCTCTTCCCATGTATTCTTTTTCAAACTGGACAAGAGTCGAGCTTATTTGAATTTCCAAATCGTTTCTATTTTTTTTCATCCTGAATTCCATCTTAAAGGTTATTAGGAAATAAGACTAATGATAATTCAAACGAATGAAAATTATCCAATAACTACTTAATTATTAGAAATTGAACTGAATGGCCGGCAACAAATAAGTTAATTGAAAGAAAAGGCTTATTTTAAAATAAATCAAACCGAAGATTTTACTTTAAAAAAAATGGTGCGCGATGCTGGGTTCGAACCAGCGACTTCCACCGTGTGAGGATGGCACTCTACCGCTGAGTTAATCGCGCATCTGGTGCCGAAGGGGGGATTTGAACCCCCACGAGCGTTAAACTCACTGGAACCTGAATCCAGCGCGTCTGCCAAGTTCCGCCACTTCGGCGAAGGGCAAAATATAAAATAGCGTATTTCATAAGCCTTGTCAAGAACTGAAAAAGATGATAAAAATTTGAGAAACAATCCAATTTATTTTATTTGAAAGTAAAAGTCAAAATGAAATTGATAAAAATAAGAAGAGAATATAGAATAGTAAAAAGAATATTTTTTTGATTTTACTTTGAAAACGATTTCAAAAACTTAAAGGAGTATTTATAGTGGAGAAAGAATATGGATAAGACAATCAATAATGGCGATAGTATTTTACAGTTTGAAAATGTAACTAAACGCTTTCCAGGTGTATTGGCTCTTGACAGTGTTAGTTTCGATGTATTAAAGGGAGAAGTTCATGCTTTAGTTGGAGAAAATGGGGCGGGGAAGTCAACTTTAATAAAAATTGTTACCGGTGTTTACCAAAAAACATCCGGAAGTATTCTTTTTCAGGGGAAACTAATTGATTACCAAAATCCTCATGAAGCACTTCGAAATGGAATTGCAGCTATTTATCAAGAATTGAATTTAATACCTGCCTTGACGGTCGCTGAGAACATCTTTATGGGTCACCACATTCGCAACGAGCGAGGATTTATTGATTGGAAAAAGATGAGAGAAGAAGCCCAAAAGCTCATTGATTTTCTTGAAGTGGATGTTGAGATTGATGCTAAAGTTGGAACTTTAGGTGTGGCTAAAAAACAGGTGGTTGAGATTGCAAAAGCACTTTCTCTCAACGCTCAAATATTAATAATGGATGAGCCAACGGCAGCATTGGCTAAAAAAGAAATTGAAACACTATTTCGCATTATCAAGTTCCTGAAATCGAAGGGAGTAACCATTATTTATATTTCCCACCATCTCGACGAAATATTTGCTATCTCCGATCGAGTGACAGTTTTAAGAGATGGAAAGCATGTTGCAACCAATAATACTGCTACGTTAACGATTGATGATTTGATAAAAATGATGGTGGGCCGGAAGTTAGTTGAACAATTCCCCCATATGGATCATCAGGCTAAGGATGAGGTTTTACGAGTAGAGAATTTAAAACGAAAAGGAGTGTTGCACAATATTAATTTTTCCCTCAAAAAAGGACAAATCGTAGGAATTGCTGGAATGGTTGGTTCGGGCCGGACTGAACTCTTGCGTGCCATATATGGCTTAGATCCTTTAGATGGTGGAAAGATTTTTGTGAAAGGAGATGAAGTTAACATTCAGTCTCCCTATGATGCCATTAATTTGGGTATTGCACTTCTTCCTGAAGAAAGAAAAACCCAAGGTTTGGTATTGTTATTATCGGTCACGGATAACATTGGATTGCCTTCTTTAACCAAGATATCCAATCGCGGTTTTATTGATGATACGAAGCTCAATCATATCACTTCTGAAATGGTACAAATGATGAATATTAAAACTC
>Ga0334888_1001112_pt1 | contig 37202 bp, 31 predicted proteins | sample GraSluR1_MG_FD_207227 | JGI IMG/M metagenome (GOLD analysis project Ga0334888, IMG submission 207227) | Sludge microbial communities from methane-producing bioreactor in Wageningen University, Netherlands - Granular Sludge_3_08-R1 | ecosystem: Engineered > Bioreactor > Anaerobic > Unclassified ...
TCTCGGCGCGTGGCGGCAACGTCAGTTATGCCTGGCGTGATCAGCCGCAGCCCCCGCCTGATGGACCGCGCTTTAGCTCCAACTGGACCTTGGGGATGAACTCTAGTTCAAATTGGCCTTCGTACGGCTCGGCTGCCGGCAAGCGCGAGCCGAGCGCCGCGCCCGGTACATAGCGCAACTGATCCGGCTGCGCGGATGTCCTTTGGTACGCGGTTTTGAACTCCGCATTGGCAAAAACGTCCAGCCAGCGATTGACGCCCCCCTCTAGGATGTAGATGTTGGGCACACTTTCGGCGGCAAGAACCTTCCACGCCTCGGTGGCCGCGACTTCGTCGTTGCTCATGACGACGAAAACCGTGTTGGCGGGCTGGCCGTGTAGCCCCGGAACCGCTTCCGAAAGCGAGTTCACGGGGGCGTGTCGTGCGTCTAGGATGTGGAACAGGTTGTAGTCGGTCTCGGTGCGTACGTCAAGCATGATTACTTGAAGGAGCGGGTCGCCGAGCAAGTTCAGCAGTTCGCCGGGGTGGATTTGGACGGCGCGCTGGTCGAGCAGTTGTTGTTTCTCGACGGCAATGCGCTGCCAACGCTGCTCGGCGGTGGGCTGGCCTATGACTAGCACGATCAGCGCGACAGCCAGGGCGGCGCCGGCAGCGCCGTAGCGCCAGCGCGGGGCGGCCTTCGGGTCCGTCTTTCCGAAAATGCGCTCAAGCTGCTCGGCGCCCCAGAACATGAAGAGCGCCATGAGCGTAACCGCCAGCACGACAACGCCGGCGTCTACGCCGAACATCTCGGGCAAGGTGAAACGCCCCATATTCGAGGAATTGAAGAAGCCTTCGTAGTATTGGATCGTCTCTCCGAAGAGGAAGATGCCGAAGGACGCCCCCAGCACAAAGAAGATGCCGTCCACCTTGAGCGTCGCCGCCGAGACGAGCGACGTTCCAGGGCAGAAGCCGCCGATGATGAAACCAATGCCCATTAGAAGACCGCCTGCGATGCCTGGCCACAAGTAGGTGGGGGGAACCCAGACGAGGTTGAAGTCGAGAAGGCCGGCCGCGCTGGTGAAGAAGACCAAGAGCATGGCGACGACGATAGCCGTGAACATGACCTTGAGCACGGTCATCTCTTTGAAGTAGAATTGGGCGGCGAGCTTCATGGAGTTGCCGAAGCCGGACATCTCTAGGACTGCGCCGAACGCAAAGCCGATCAAGAGGTAGACGGCGTTGGCTCCCCAATGGCCGAACAATTCGGTGATGGCGTATGGCGCCATGGTTGGCTCCCTCCGTGACCGTGCGACGCTCAGTTCCAGAAGCGGCGCAGGAAATAGGCGAGCGCATAGCCCCCGCCGAAGATGGCTAACATGATCGCCCAACTGCCCACGGACAGCACGCTTCCGCCCGATAGCGCTTGGCCGGAGGTGCAGCCGCGCGCCAGGCGCGCGCCGTAGCCCATGATGGCGCCGCCGATGAAGGCCATGATCCAGCGTAGTTGGACAGAGACTTGAGGCCCGCGGTTCGTCTCGATTTTGACGCGGTTGTGGACCCAACCTGAGACGAAGCCGCCTAGCAGCGTCCCCAACGTGATGAAGACGATCCAATTGTCCAGGGGATTAAGGTCGCCGCCGGCCATGCTCGTCAGGTAGGCGGTGCGGTCGACATGCGACGGGGCGACGAGGTCCTGGATGAAGACGACGATGCGGTTGATGCCGCCGGACGCGCCAAGCCCGTTGCCGGTAATGAAGAGCGCGGCGAACAGCACGATGCCTAGCAGAATTCCGCCCAGATACGGATTGATGTAGGGCTTGGCTTCGCGGCGGTTCGCGTCTTTCATCTTGGCTTGGCGCGGTAAAGGCCGCGCGGGCGTTTGTGTGGTCATGTGAGTGGCTTGGCCTCCTGTGAACGACCGTGAACCTCGACTTCGTCCCAGCCTACGATCATGGCGCGAATCCCCGCCAAAGGGGTCGGCCCAGTCGTGGTGAGGTAGACATGCAACACGATAAAGGCGGCGAACAGCCAGGCGATGAGCGTGTGGAAAGGCCCTAGGAAGGGCAGCCCGCCCACCGCATCCGTCGCGCCGGGGAAGCGTTGCGCTCCCCACATCAGCAATCCGGTGAGGATCTGGAGCGGCAAGAGCACGTTGAGAATGGCAAAATAGGTCAACTGCTGGAGCGGGTTGAGTTTTCGGTCGGGCGTCTTTTCGAAGGGATGCTCGCCGCCGCGGAAGATTCCGCCAAGGTAAAACTTGGCTTGTTCGATGGCCTGGTCGAAGAAACCGTAGGGGCGCGGCAGGAACTGGCGAATCTCGCCGCTGGCGAGATGGTAGAAGAGCGACAGCGCGGCATTGACGACCAGGATCGCCGCTAGGATGTTGTGGATCAGGACCATGTAGCGGAAGCTAAATGCGCCGAATAGGTCGGGCCGATGGATGACAAGCCCCGTAGCGATGAGTAGGAGGATAGCCGCGGTCTGTAGCCAGTGCCAGAGCCGCTCGTAGACGCCATACATGTAGACGCGTTCGACGCGCGGGGCGTGACGCGGACGACGCATCGCCGCGACGAAGCGCAAGCCGCCATGCACGGAGATGCCCAGGAGCGTGCCGAAGAAGGCGATGAGACCGATCAGGTCGACCCACGCTACGCGGTTGTGGCCGAGGATGTAGAGGCTGTCGTTGGCCGCATTCGGCGCGTACAGAAGGCGACCGGCATCGTCGGCAATGAGGTCGCCGGTGAATCGTGTGGACAGGTTGCCAACGAAATCTGGCGTAACGCCGCCGGAAATGGCGCTTGCCAGGAGCAGCGACTGCGTAACGCGTGACTTATCGCCGTGACACACCCGGCAGTCGCGAATAGCTGAGTCACGGCCGGCGACGCTGTGGTGGATGCTGTACGGTTGCACTTCGCCGGCGATGTGCGGGGTATCGAGTCCCTGGGCGATGAGCCGGGCGGCGATGGCAGCCTCTTTCTCCGGCGTATCGATCTTCAGTTCGGATGTGGAGATCTCCCCATTTCCGTCGGCGTCGAACAGAGCAACGACTTCGGCGTGGTAGGCTGCGCCGTCGAGCCAGGCCGCCTCCAGATAGCGATAGGGTACGGGGCGCTGTGGGTCGCCGTAGACCCAGTACCAGGAGGCGACGAGGTTGTAGGGGAAGAGTTTGGAGGATCCGTCAGCGTTTTGGCGCTGCAAGAGGACGGGCTGATAGCCGGTCAGCAGCGGGACGGGCGAGAAAGGTTCTTCATATGTTAGGCCGCGGCAGTCCAGGGCGGGCGATCCGTCAATGGTCAGAACCGTCCAGTCTGCGGACTGGATAGCGGGCGCGTTTAGTTCCGGAATGTGGCATGTCTCGCAAGCAACGGCCGAGCGATGCTGTTGCTGATAGGGGAGCCAATCGTGGGCGGCGTCGTAGTCGTGACAGGATTCGCAGCGGCGCAGTGTGTCGTCTAGTTCGGGCGCAAGCATGCCCTGGGCGCTGTTGCCTTTGGCGAACTGGTGCAGCGGGCGGTAGAGGTATTCGCCTAGGTCGATGCGCCGCGGGTCAAAGGTGAGGTGTTCGAGCCGGGATTGCGATTCGTCCTGATAGTAGACCGGATTGTTGAGCGAGAAGTGGCAATCTGTGCAGGAGAGGACGCGTTCGGCGTGGATGTCCCAACTGCGCGTCAACTGCTCTTTGCCCGCCAGGTTGAGCGCAGAGTCGGCAAGCCGCTGCGGAGACACAACTTGGCCGGTGGTGTACGTACTCCAATCTTCGACATTACAAGGGGCAAGGGCGAGAGCAGTAGCGGCGTCGCTGGAGGCGTAGCCGTGGCATTGGGCGCAGTTGCGGATTCTAGGGTCCTGTACTGTCACGAATTCGGGCAGCAGGTTGCCGTCTGCGTCGAAGGCTTGTGATTGGAACTCCCAGCCATCCGCACTTTGATCGACGAGGCCTGTGCCGAGCAGGGTTGCGGTATTGGCCCCGGAGAAGTCGCCGGCGGAGAGTGCGGCGATGCGCGCTTTATTATTGGGCTGGGGGATGTGGCAGAGGAAGCAGTTCATCTCGACTGTGCCCGAGCTTTGCCAATCCCACGCTTGCGCTTGGCCCGTCTGCGGGTTGACGATTGTTGTCTCCGGGTCGTCTACCGATGGCGTCAGCGCGGGCAGGTCTCGTCCGTCGCGGCTGCGGACAGCAGGCCCGCCGCCGGCGTGCCGGGTGAAGCGCTGGATCCATTCAGGCGTGGTCAGATCGAGTACCGGATCACCCTGCGGGGAGAGATAGCGATAAATGAGAGGGTTCCATTGGCCGAAGTAACCGTCGCCGATGTCCCAGGGACGACCGGAAGCGGCCGAACCGGGGGCTGAAAGCGTGGAGAGGCTGACGTCGGCGTGGAAGCTGTGACCTTCGATAAAGACGGCGTCGTGACAGGCGCCGCAGGTGTTCATGGTCGATACGGGCCGGCCGGATTCCAGCACGTTGGCGCCTGCGACATCGAGGAGCGGAAATGTCGGATGAAAGGGCGAGGTCTGGGCAAATGCGTCCATGCTGCCGCTGAGGGCGAGTAGGAGGGCGGCCAGGCCGAGAGCACGCACGAGGTGACGCAGCGGTGTTGGGATCATCGGTGCAGTTTGCCTTGTAGTTGGTTAGCGGGACCCAATCTTCTGCATGCGCGCACGGCTGCCCCACACGAGGGGATCGCCGTAGTAGCCTAGCGCTTCCCAATCGAGACGATTGCCCTCACCGTGACAGTCATTGCACTGGAGGGCGCGTGCGGTGGGGGCGACCATATGAGAGAGAGGCCAGTACATCTCGGTTGGGGCGAAGCCGTAGGAACCGCTATAGGGCAAGCCGGTGGCTTCTGCGCCGAGGCGAGCGGCCAGGTCCCAGTCGAATTCTGTCCAGTAACCGCCTTCACCCACGGTCTTGGGGACGATGAGGCGGTTGTACTCGGCGTCGTAGATCTGCGTGGCGCGATGAACTTTGAAGGGCCATATCTTAGCGCCGGGGTCGCGGAGGTCGCCGAGCGGCCGGTTGATGGGCGTGGTTTCGTCGGGTTCGATCGGATCGCCGAGGATGTAGCGGTCTGATGCGCCGTTGAACCAGAAATATTCGGGGACGAAGTTGCGCTCGTAGATAAAACTGCCCTTGATCTTGAGGTAGCTGTGATCGTCCTCGGGCAGGTCTTGGCCGGCGGTTGACCAGTCCCAGTGCATCTTGGTGGCCTCGCGCACCGCGCCTTCGGGGATGTGGCACGTCTGGCAGGCGACGGCGCCAGTATGGGCGTTGAGCCGTTCGTCGCCATGGACATCTACGCTGTGGCAGTCGGTGCAGGCGATATTGTTCGCGTCGTCTACGCTGACGGAGATGGAGCGCCCGCCGATCAGGTGCTCCGTAGTGCGGTGGCAGTCAATGCAGAGGAAATCGTGACGGCCCATGTGCACGTCGATGCTCTCGGCAGGGAAAAAGAGGGATTGGTCGAGGTCGCCGTGCTTGACGGCATCGCCGCCGCCGCCGCTGAAGTGACAGCTGCCGCAATTCTGGCGCGTGGGGATGCTGACGCTTTGCGCCGCGGCGACGAGGTCAACGCCTTCTAGCGGAATGCCGGCCTTGCCCTTGACGTATTGGCCAGAGGCGTCGTGGCAGGCGAGACAGTCCACGGTCGTCTCGTCGGAGAAATCGAAGGCAGCGTCTTCCCAGCCGTAACCGGCATGGCAGGCGGTACAACTCGGCCAGTTGCCTTGGATGCCTATGCAGAAGTTGTTGATGGAGTCCTTTTTACCAGTAGTGACTGGTTCGTCGCGGCCAGGAAGCAGGGCCGGCTCGCTTTCCCATGTCCAGTGGGATGTGTGCATAACCTGTTGTGCGGCGTCTTCGTGGCAGGACAGACATGCCGCGGTCACAGCCGGACCATCGTCGAAGGGGCCTTTGAGTAAGGCGGCATGGTCGGTATGTTGCGGGCGAGACGGCAGCGCGTCCCAGGGGTCAGGCTTTGTCTCGCCGCCAGGCCATAGGAGCAACGCGATGGGAACGAACACGATGAGCAAGGTGGCGAGCAGACCCAATACCCAGACGTATTTGAAGTCTCGCATAGGTTCCCCCGATTGCTGGACGACGTTGGCGGCAACGGCGCGCATGCTCCCACGCGGCAGCGGGCGTCTCGAGTAGTATAGTCCTTTGTAAGACGGAGAGATAGGGACGAATTACCCGATGTTTTGGGACAAGTGTCACCTGTTTGACACCGCGCTCGTCGGGGAGAGACTGTATATGCGAGAGACCAGCCGCAGGAGGGCGACCGGTCAGGCCTGCAAGTTGGGGTCTGCGGGAGACTAATCGGCGACGGGCAGTTTTAGCGCCTGTTCGAGCGCCGCGAGCATCTCATGGACGTGCGTGAACTTGACGCGCGGCCTGCCTTGTTTTTCGCCTTCAGCCGTCTCGATGCGGTCTAGGATACGCCAGGCATCGATGGAGATGCTCTGGAGTTCGCGTTGTTCGAGGATAGCGTCGATAGCCGCCGGATCGGGCTGTGGCGCGGGAGGGGTGACGGCGATGTCTTCCAGCATGCGCGCGACGGTCTCTAGCGCGTCGGGCTTGTTGGTGCCGATCACGCCCGAGGGGCCGCGCTTTGCCCAGCCCACGACGTACTCGCCGGGCAAGCGCCGGCCTGTCGCCGGGTCCAATACGCGGCCTTCGCTGTTGGGGATGGTGCCGCGGCGTTCGTCGTAAGGCACGTCCTCTAGGGCGATGCCTTTGTACCCGACTGAGCGGAGCACAAGGCCGGCGGGCAGCGTCTCGAATTCGCCCAGGCCGATGGCATTCAGATAGCCGGATTCGTTAGGCTCCAGTCTGTTACGCTCGATGCGAGCCGACGCCACGCGACCGTCGTCATCGGCGATCAGTTCGACCGGCGAGACAAGAAAACGCAGGTGGAGACGCTTGGGTTTGCCTGTCGGTTCACGCGCGGCGAACTCGCGTAGAATGTCCAAGTTGCGGGCCGCGCGCGGGTCCTCGGCGATCTCCTGTTCGCTGGCCGGGTCCAGTTCCAACTCCTCGGGCAGCACCACCACGTCAGCATCTTCCAACTCGCCTAACTCGCGGATTTCGGGGTTGGTGAACTTGGCCTGGGCGGGTCCGCGCCGTGAGAGGACATAGATGTCGCGTACGCGACTTCGCCCCAACCGTTCGAGGGCGTGATCGGCTATGTCTGTGACTTTCAGCTCATCGACAGACCTGGCGAGAATGCGCGCAACGTCCATTGCGACGTTTCCTACGCCAACGACGATGGCCGTCTCGCAGTCGAGATCAAAGTCAAGATCGGCAAAGAAAGGATGGCCGTTGTACCAGGCGACGAACTCGGTGGCAGAGAGGCTATTATGCAGGTCTTCGCCGGGGATGCCCAGCTTGCGGTCGGACTGGGCGCCGACTGCGTAAATGATGTGGTCGTAGTGTTGCTTCAGATCTGCGTGGGTGATATCGGCGCCAAAGTCGATATTGCCGAAAAAGCGGAACCGCGGGCTGGACGCGGTACGGTCAAAGATGCGCGTGACCGATTTGATTTTCTGGTGATCCGGCGCGACGCCGTAGCGCACGAGCCCATATGGCGCGGGCAGACGGTCGAACATATCGACTGTGACAGAGTACTCGCTTTGTTGCAGTAAGCCGCCGGCGGCATAGAAGCCGGACGGGCCGGCGCCGATGATTGCCACCCGCAACGGTCGGGTTTGGCTTCCAAGCATAGTCGACAATGTCTTCTCCTGTTGAACGGCGGTTCCGCATGACAGGACTGATGCGCTTTTTTGCGTGAGCGCGGGAAAGCGGACGGGATGCTAAACGCGCTTGAGCATACCGCCGAACTGGCGCGCCAGTGTCAGGATGCTGATGCCCAGCGTGAAGTAGTCGCCGGGGCCAAGGTGGGCAAGCGGATTGCTCTCGCCGCTTTCTTCACCGGCATCGTCGCCGGCAATCCATGCAAATGCAGCGCCGAGCAGTGCGCCGGCGGCAATTCCTACTATGATCGCTCGCGTCTTGTGGCTCATGGTCGTCTTCTCGTAGCTATCCTATTTCTACGTTACCGGCGTCTTGCGCCGGTAAGCACGCGTATGGACTCCGACGCTCGTGCGGCCAAACGCTGGGCGCCTATGACGGGGCGCACCACCTGCTCGCTCGCTGTGCCGGCTTTGTCGCGGACAGTGCTGCTGACAGACTGGGCGGCCGTCAATGCAGTCCGCGCTCGCTCCAGCGCTTTGTGCATGCCCCAGACGGCAAAGAAGGAGGCAGCAAGCGGGATAAGCATGCCGATAAAGCACAGCAGAAGCAGCCAAACGGCCGAAATGTCTCTCCACAGAGCCAAACTCACGAGCAGACGCCTCCCCGAACCGCGTTGAAACTCAATCGTTCCGTATTGTAGCAGACAGAAAACAGTCGGCAAAAACAAATCCTAGCTTCCGGCGTTTCTCTGCCCAAAGAGAAGGCGGCTATTGGCGCATGTTCTTACCTAGCTCGGCGTGGGCAAGCTCTACCGCCAACGCCATCTCCTGCTCGCGAGTGCGCACGAGACCGTCGAGACGCGCGGCGCGCAGCGTGTCGAGAATGCGGCTGTAGACCGGCCCTTTTGGAATGCCCATGGCGGCCAAGTCGTAACCGTCGAGTTCGGGGCGTACATGCTGCAATCTGCGCTCGTACTCGTCCAACCACGCTATGACGGGCGGGTAATCGGAGCAGGCGATGCGGGCGACGGCAAGGGAGGGCGCATCGGCCTTCGCCAGGACCGAGACCACTGTGCTGGGCATGAGGTCGGTGCGTCTGAGCATGTCGAGATGTGCATAGACGGCGGCCAACCCGGCTGAAAGACGCTGGACCTCGGCGCGCAGGCCGAGCCGTTCGGTCAGCATGGTGTGGGTATCGGGTGAGAGCCGGAAGACCAGCAACCCCCAATAAAGACGCTCGACGGGTTCGGCGGCGAGGGCGGAAGATGGAGGCGCTTCCAGGCGTCTGCTGCGCAACAGGGCGAACTTAGCGCGCACCCATTCGTCGACGACAAGCGAGGGGTGAATGCGTTCCATCACATCCAGGGCGACAAGCCGTTCCAGAGCCTGTTCCGGCGTTTCTTCTTGAAAGATGCGTTCCAGTTCGTGCTTGATACGCGCGCCGCTGACCCGGTCCAGCAGTTCAACCGCGTCTTGCAGGAGTTCGAGGGTGCGCGGGTCGATGGTGAAGCCGAAACGCTGCTCATAGCGGATGGCGCGCAGGATGCGCGTGGGGTCGTCGACGAAACTGAGGCTGTGAAGAACGCGAATGACGCCGCGGTTAAGGTCGTTTAGGCCGCCATAGAAGTCGAGCAATTCGCCCCAACGATCAGGGTTCAAGCAGACGGCCAATGTGTTGATCGTGAAGTCACGGCGGTGCAGGTCAAGTTTGATGCTGCTGTTCTCGACGGTGGGCAGAACGGTCGGCGCAGTGTAAAACTCGGTGCGTGCACTCACGAAGTCAAGGTGCGAGGGAAGGTCAGCGGGGTCGGCTGGTTGGGGCAGACGAGCCAACAGCCGGTCATAGTTTACGGGATGGTCATGGTTGTTGAGAAGCCACTTCGCCGTATTGAAGCGACGGTGCGGCACGATGCGGCCACCATAGATGTCCTTCATGCGCTGGGCGAAGCGGATGGCGTCTCCTTCGATAACGATGTCCATGTCGAGGCTTTGCGCGCCGTGATGCGGGCGATTGAGAAGCAGATCGCGCACGAAACCGCCGACGACGTAGACGGTGAAGTTGAGGCGGTCCACCTCCTCGCCGATCAACTGCAAGAGCGCGTGGGGGACGGGCTGCAGCGTCGTTTTGAGCAACCGTTCGATCTCGCCGGCGTGTCGTTCGGGCAGGGACGACTCATCCCACAGCTTGATGAGGTCGGTGCGGGTGACGATGCCGATGATGTGGTCGTTTTCGTCGACGACGGGGATCTGGCCCCAGTTGCTGTCGATCATTAGGCGGCGCAGCTTGTTCACCGAGTCGTCTGGGCGGGCAAAGACCTGTCCGGCGCGCATGAAGCGGCTTACCGGCTGGTCGCCCAGTTCGTGGGTGAGGGCTCGGTCTGTTTCGCGCCGCGTAAGCACGCCGAGCAACTCTTCGCGGCCGTCCGGTCGGCGTTCGACAACGGGAAAGCCCTCGTGGCCGTAACGCCGCATCAGTTCGGCAGCGGCATGGATCGACATGCGCGGCGATAGGATCTGCGGGCGGCCGGCGCTCATAATGTGGCGCACGGTAACGGCCGAGCGGCATATTTCCTCGACAAGGCGCACAATGCGGTCGCGCACGATCTGCGTCTTGTTGTTGCGGGCTGGGATTGGTGCGGCGGCAGCGCGCGGATGCCCGCCGCCGCCCAGTTCGGCTGCGACTTTGCCCACGTCTATTTCATCGGTCGTGCTGCGTGCGACGACCTGGATAATGTCGCCGAGGTTGACGACGAGGAAGAGGGCGTCGGTCTCGTGAAAGTCGCGCAGTCGCGTCGCCAAAGCGCTCAACTCCTCGCGGAAGTCGCGCGCGTCGGCTTGGGCGATGACGATGGTGTGGCCGGAGATCTCTAGGAACTCGCTGTGATCAATGAGTACGTCAAGCAGCGCACGTTGGGCTTCGCTGAGCGGGTGGTTGAGGAAGTGGCTGAGCACCTCTAGATTGACGTTGCGCTGCGGCTCCAAAAGCCAGGCCAGACAGCGCGCGTCGCGATGGGTGGTGGAGGGATAGGTCAGACTGCCCGTGTCCTCGTGTATGCCTAGGGCGAAGAGCGTCGCCTCGACGGGCGTCGGCGCGTAGTCTGCCACGATCAAGCGTTCGAGCAGAAGAGTCGTGTTGGCGCCGACCGCATCGGACCAGACGTTGTTCTCCTCGCGGGGCTGATCCTCGTCGACGTGGTGGTCGATAATGAAGAACTCGACGTTGCGATCCATACCCTTGACCCAGTTGACGGAACGAGAATCGACGAGGATTGCGCGGTGCACGCGTCCTTTTGGCGTCTCGCGATCCGTGATGAAGGGGAAGTGGTTCTTATAGAGTGTCAGGAAATCGCGGACGTTGCGATTCAACCGGCGCGGCAGGACGGGCAGTGCGTCCGGAAAGAGGAGCGAGGCGCCTAGCAATGAGGCCAAGGCATCGAAGTCCGTATGCTCGTGGGTGAGGATCACGTCGAAGGTATTGGTCATGCTCGCTCCGCCTGCGCTTAGGCCTTGCCGGCGCGCTGCAACAGTTGCCGCGCGGCCTGGTTATGCGCCTGCACCAGCAGGTCCGTATCGACAAACAGCGGCTTTCCGTCCTCCACCAGCATATGGCCGTTAACCATAGCGAAGTCGACGGTCATGGGGTGGCAGAAGACCAGAGCGGCGACCGGGTCGTGGACGGCTGCGCCGGAGTACGAGACGGCGTTGAGGTCGAAGGCGACGACATCGGCGGCCTTGCCGGGGGCGAGGGAACCGATGTCGTCACGGCCGAGCACGGCAGCGCCGCCCAAGGTGGCGAGTTCGAGCGTCTGGCGCGCGCTCATCGCATGCGGGTCGCCCTGCACGCGCTGCAAGAGCATAGCTTGCCTGGCTTCGCCTAGAAGGTGGCTGCTGTCGTTGCTGGCGCTGCCGTCTACGCCCAGACCGACGGCTACGCCTGCCTGGCGCAGGGCGCGGATAGGGGCGATGCCGCTGGCGAGCCGCATGTTGCTGTTGGGACAGTGGGCCACGCCGGCGCCGGCGCCGGCGAAGGCGCCGATCTCGGCCTCGTTGATGTGTACGCAGTGTGCATGCCAGACATCGCTTCCCAGCCAGCCAAGCGATTCAGCATAGGCGGCAGGACGCTGGCCGAAGGCCGAAAGGCAGAACTCCTCTTCGTCAACCGTTTCGGCCAGATGGGTGTGCAAGCGCACGCCTGCTGTGCCGAAACTGCGGGCAAGCGCCGCGCTTTCACGCATGAGGTCCGGGGTAACGCTGAAGGGGCTGCACGGCGCCAGAATGACGCGGCGCATGGCGTAGGGCGACGCGTCATGGTAGGCTTCGACCACGCGGCGGCAGTCGCGCAGGATGCTCTCCTCGTCCTCGGTGACGCGGTCCGGCGGCAGTCCGCCCCTGCTTTCGCCCAGACTCATGCTGCCGCGTGCGCCGTGAAAGCGCACGCCGATTTCTTCGGCGGCCTCGAATTGGTCGTCGAGGCGGCAGCCGTTGGGCCAGAGATAATGATGGTCGCTTGATGTGGTGCAGCCGCTGAGGAGCAGCTCGACGAGGGCAAGCTGTGTGCTGACGCGCACATCTTCGGGCCGCAGCTCCGCCCAGATGGGATAGAGCGTCTTGAGCCAGTCGAAGAGCACGGCATCCTGCGCCGCGGGGACGACACGCGTCAGAGTTTGGTAGAAGTGATGATGGGTGTTGACGAGACCGGGCAGTACAATCTTGCCGGCGGCATTGACGGTCCGATCGGCTTGCTGCGCCAATTCGGCCGGCAACTCAACGGAGGGGCCAACCCACTCGATCACGTTGTTGCGTATTGCCAGCGCCCCGTCGGGTATTTCGCGCCGGTCAGCATCCATCGTGACCAGGGTTGCGGCATGTCGGATTACGGTGCGCACCATATCTTGACCTCCATATCAGGTGAATGGCGGCGGCGCAGAGACCGAAAAACCGGCGCCGATCTCGACCATATACTGACAGCATAGCTTGCATTGCGCTGGAGGTCAACGAGATAGGGCGACCGGTTATACACGCCGGTCAACAGGGTTTGTAGGCAGCACGCCAATCGAGTGTGGCGCGCTGCCCCGGACGCAGCTGCCGCTCCAATCATCATCTCACGATGAGGAGACCTTCCATGCCTGCTTGGCGATGGCCTGCAATCGTGCAGAAATAGTCGTACGTTCCTTCCTGTCCCTCCTTTACCAAGAACGAAATCTCGGCCTCGCTGCCGTGCGCGCTGATGATTGGCGTCTTGGCTCCAAAGGCCGGAACGGCGAGATCATGCGCCATGACGTCGCCATTGGTCACTGTGATGCGAACGCGCGATCCGGACTCAACCTCTAATTCCGGGTTGATCTGGCCGTCGATGGCGCCGCCGACGCCTACATAGACCATGCGCCCGTCGGCCATGCCGGTCTGGAGCATCAAGGCGACTTCCGGGGTTGCGGCGTCTGCGGCGACACGGCTGCCGGAGCAGCCTGCAGCGACAAGGATCGCGGCCGCAGCGATGGTGATGACAAGCCAACTAAGTCTCATATGCGAACCCCCTAGGCGTCGCGCCTGTCAGACGGCGGCGCCGCTAGAAAGTCCAGTAGCGGGCAGTCGCCATTGCCAACAACGAGATCGTCAGCAGGATGGCGTCTATCCGACCGATAGAGGCCATTTCCTCGTTCAGTGTCTGCATCTCGGCGGCTTGTTCGGTTGTGGGCTGGCCGCCGGCCTGGCCGATCGCCTTGCCTAACTGGCCCATGCGTTCGGCGCGCGGTCGGAGCATGAAGAAGCCAATCGCATAGACCGCCAGGGCTACCACGGAGCCGAGCGTGAAGCCTATGCCAGGGCCAGACGTAATCCAGCCCATATGCAAGCCGCCGGACGCGATCCAAAACAGCCACAGACCGGCGACGACGGTTAGCCCGCTCACAACGTTCATGAAGAGCGGGTAGCGACGCGCCAGTAGGTTCTGCATCACTTTTGGCCCGGCCGGCCCAGCGCCCTTCACAGCCGGCTCTACGAATAGGAAATAGAAAATGGCGCTGCCCGCCCACAGGACGCCTGCGCCGACGTGAAGCGCACGCAGGACTAGAATTAGAATCGTCATACTAGGCCTCCTTGTATATTGTTGCACGTGATTTTTTAAGAGGCGAAGTGTACCACACGGCTCGAACCAATCAAGTTCCGATATGGCTGTTGATAGGAATGAAACTCGATGCTAGAGGCAACGACGGGTAGCGTTCAAGAAAAGGAACTAGGTTGTCACACGAAATGGCAGTGGACAGCGCGCGGCGATCGTGGCACAATGGGCAGCGCGACCATCAGGCTTGCGTTGGCCTTGCCTGTGTGCTGGGCGACTCCTCTCCCTGGTCATGATATGCCGAACTCAATCACCGGCCGTTTGCGGCTTCTCTTTCTCACATTCTTTTCGTTGTTGATCGGCGCTATCGCGCTCTCGATTGTTGCCTACCGCGCTGAGGCGCAGAGTTGGTATTCGACCGCCCAGGGATTGATAGTGCTGGCGGCGTTGATCGTCCTTTGGCGCGGGTATCTTGTGGCCCGTCGTCACGTGGTGGAACCATTGGACACCTTGGGCGAAGTGGCGCAGCGGATGGCTGAGGGAGACTTCGAGCACGAGATACCCGCATTTGCCGACAAGGAATCCGGAAGGCTTGCCGAAGCGCTGGAACGTCTGCGTCTTGAAGCAATGGCAGACCGCCGGCAACTGGAGGATCAGGTTAGTCGGCGCACGCAAGAACTGGAAGCGGCTTTCGAATTGAGCCAGGAGATCAACGCGCAACTGGAACTGGATCGACTGCTCGAATCCGTAACAGCAAGGGCGCGGATTTTGATGCAGGGGACTGCGGCCGCGCTTTGTTTGCTCGACGATGATGAGTCGGCGCTGCGCTTGGCAGCCGGCAGCGGCGAGGGCAAGACTGACCGTAACCTGCGCCAGCCCCTTAGCGCGGACCTGCCCAGCAGGGTGATTGGCCAGGGGGAGACCGTGGTGTCCGAAACAGCATGTGCCAACTGCGGTTTTTTGCGCGGCCTAAAGAGCGGCCCGTATGTCGCCGCGCCGCTCCGCGCCGGAAATAGCCGCTTAGGCGCGCTATGTGTAGCGCGCGCCGACTGGACGGAATTCGAGCCGGCGGAACAGGCGGCATTTAGCTTGCTCGCGAATGCGGCGGCGGGGGCCATCGTCAATGCCCGGCTGGCTGAGGATCGACGCCGCCAAGCCGAACAGGCGGCCGTCCTAGGCGAACGCGAACGGCTCGCGGAAGAGTTGCACGATAACTTGGCGCAGACACTAAGCTTTCTCAATATGAAGTGTGACCGACTAGAGGAGCTAATCACGGCCGGTGCTACCGGCGATGCGGAGCGGGAGTTGGCGCAGATGCGCGGCGCGACGACTAGGGCTTACGGTCAGGTGCGCGCTGCACTGACAGGACTGCAAGCGCCCTTGTCCGAGGCCGGGTCGTTTGCTTCGCAACTGGCTTCGTGCGTAGAGGAGGTACAGGCTGCGACCGGGCTTCCGATTGAACTGGCCCTGATCGATGAGGCAGCTTTAGCCCTGCCAGCGCTTGCGCAGCAGCAAGCGCTACATATCGTGCGTGAGGCGTTGCTCAATACCTGGCGGCATGCTGCTGCACGAGGCGCTAGGGTCTGTGTGGAGCGGGAGAACGGTGAGACTGTGTTCATTGTAAGCGATGACGGTCGCGGTTTTGATCCCGAGGCGGTGGACGAAACCGGACACCTTGGATTGACGATTATGCGCGAGCGCGCCGAGCGAAGCGGGGGCAGCCTGACGGTGGACGCTGCGCCGGGCGCAGGGACGCGGATCGTCGCCCGGTTTGTCGTCCAGGGATGAGGCGAAAACGATGAGCCGGCGCAGTGTGTTGCTGGCCGACGACCATGAATTGTTCCGGGCCGGGTTGGCGGAATTGATCGCCGGGCAGCCTGATCTGCAGGTTGCCGGTCAGGCCGGCGACGGGTTCGAGGCGCTGACCCTAGCACGTGATCTGCACCCCGACCTGATCGTCATGGACATCTCCATGCCGGTGTGCGACGGACTGGAGGCGACGCGCCTTATCAAGACGACACGCGAGACGGCCGATATTCGCATTGTGATGCTGACGGTGCATGACGAAGAAGAGAAGTTGTTCGAGGCGATCAAAGCCGGGGCAAACGGTTACTTGCTCAAGAATACGAATTCGACTGAATTCTTGCGCGGGGTCCGGGCAGCATTGGCAGGAGAAGCATTGTTGCCGCCAAAGTTAGCGGCGAGGTTGATCGACGAGTTTGGCCGGCTTGCCGCCAGTGTCGAATCCGCTGATCGGCAAGCGCTGGGAGACGACGAGCCGGCAGAGGAATTGACGGCGCGCGAGCGCGAGGTGCTCGAAATCATTGCCACAGGCGCGTCGGACCGCGAGATTGCCCTGACGCTGACGCTCAGCGTCCATACGGTGAAAAGCCACGTGCGCAACATCTTGGCAAAGCTGCACGCCGCCAATCGCCGCGCTGCGGTTAGCCGGGCGCGACGGCGCGGATTGATGTAGGGGCTTTGCCATTCGACGCATGACGTTGGGGTTGCCCTAGCCCGCTCCAAGAACTAGTTCTTCCGAGAGAGAGTGATCGCCAAGATCACTCTTTTTTCATGCCTTGCGCCAGACAAGAGGGATTGCGAAGGCGTCTTGCGACATTCTACACTGGCCGTAGAGCCAAGCGGAGGGCAACACCATGGACGAAGCCGTGCGTAGGGTGTTTATCGTCGGCGATTCGCTCTTTGCCGAGACTGTGGCCCAGCTATTGGGGCGCAGCGGTGCATTGTCGGTGGTTGGGACCGCCGGCGACGTGACCGGCGCACTGCCTCTGCTTGCGGAATGCCAGCCCGATCTCGTTATTGTGTTGAGCAGCGGCGAGCGCGATGAGTTCGATTTCTGCCCGTTGCTTACCGGTTATCCCGATCTGCCGATTGTGTGCGCAGATCTCGGCGCCAACGATCTGCGCATCATTCGCAGCCAACGATTGGAGGCGCGGACCTCAGACTTGCTGGCCGCGATCCGATCTCTGCCCTCTCGGAGGTGACTTCATGCCGATACTGTCCCGCCGCGATTTCCTCAAGTTGTCCGGAGGCGCCGCCTTGAGCGCGGCCCTTGTAGGCGCGCCGCTGGAATGGCAAGCATTGCAGCCTGTCAACGTGGATAACCCGCTGGCGGCGTATCCCGACCGCGAGTGGGAACAAGTCTATCGGGACCAGTACCAGTACGATTCCTCCTTTACCTTCGTCTGTTCGCCCAACGACACGCATGCGTGCCGGCTGCGCGCCTTCGTGCGCAACGGCATCATCTTGCGTTGCGAGACGAACTATGATGTGGAGCGTTATAGCGACCTCGACGGCAACCGGGCGACGGCACACTGGCATCCGCGCGGCTGCAAGAAGGGCCAGACCTTCCACCGCCGCATCTACGGCCCGCACCGGCTGAAGGGGCCATTGATGCGCAAAGGCTGGCAGGAGTGGGCGGACGACGGCTTTCCCTTGCTGACGCCGGAGAACCGGGATAAATACAGGTTTACGGCGCGCGGTACAGATGAACTCCTGCCTGTAAGTTGGGAGACTGCCTACAGTTACATCGCCAAGGGGATGGTCGCGATCGCTAGGCGCTACTCGACGGAAGAGGGCGCCGACCTGTTGCGCCAACAGGGCTACCCCGAGGAGATGATCGAGGCAATGGGCGGCGCGGGGACGCGCACCTTTAAGTGTCGCGGCGGGATGGGCTTGCTGGGCGTGATCGGCAAATACGGCATGTATCGCTTTGCGAACACGCTGGCGCTGCTCGACGCACACGTACGAGGCGTCGAGCCGGAGGAGACGAAGGGCGGACGTACGTGGTCGAACTATACGTGGCACGGAGACCAAGCGCCCGGTCACCCCTTTACGACTGGGCTGCAGGCGTCCGACGAGGACTTTAACGACCTGCGCAACTCGCGGCTGCATATTCAGTGCGGCAAGAACCTGGTCGAGAACAAGATGGCCGAGTCCCACTTCTTCGTGGAGGTAATGGAGCGCGGGGCCAAGATCGTCACGATCACGCCGGAATACTCGCCGCCGGCCACAAAGTCCGATTACTGGATCCCCATCCGCCCGGCCACGGATACGGCCCTCTTCCTGGGCGTGACGCGCTGGCTGATAGACAACGAGAAGTACGACGTCGATTTCGTCAAGCGCTTCACGGACTTCCCCTTGCTGGTGAGGCTGGACACGCTGAAACGTCTGAACGCGGCTGACGTCTTTGACAGCTACCAGCCCGGTCTTAACCCGGCAGGGGTGAGCTTTGCGGAGCATGGCCTGACGGCCGAGCAATATGAGCGACTCGGCGACTACGTGGTGCGCGACGCCGCGACCGGCGAACTCGTTGCGCTGACGCGCGAAGATGTGGGCGCGATGTTGGACGCCCAAGGCATCGACCCGACCTTGGATTGGTCTGGCACGGTTAGGCTGGCGGATGGCAGCGAAGTCGAGGCGATGACGCTATGGTCGATGCATGTAGAACACTTGCAGGCATATGACTTGGACACCGTGGCCGACATCACCAACGCGCCGCGCCACTTGATCGAACGGCTGGCCGAGGACATTGCCACCATGAGCCCTGTAGCGCTGCACATCGGCGAGGGCATCAACCACTGGTTCCATGCCACCCTCGCGAACCGTGCGCAGTTCCTGCCGATGATGCTCACGGGCAACATCGGAAAACCGGGAGCAGGCTGCTACACATGGGCGGGCAACTATAAGGCGGCGCTCTTCCAGGGATCACCCAAGACCGGGCCGGGCTTCAAGGGCTGGGTGGCCGAGGATCCCTTCGACCCCAATCTGGACGCAGACGCACCCGGCTCAGAGATCCATGCTCATGGTTATACTAAGGACGAGGAGCCGGCCTATTGGAACCACTCGGAGCGGCCCTTGATCGTGGAGACGCCGAAGTACGGACGCAAGGTCTTCACGGGGCAGACCCACATGCCGACCCCGACGAAGGTGCAGTTCGTGACCAATGTCAACCTGCTCAACAATGCCAAGCACCACTATGAGATGATCAAGAATGTCAACCCCAACATAGAACTGATCATCACGATGGATATTGAGATGACTTCTACGGTCGAGTATGCGGACTTCGCTCTGGCTGCGAACTCATGGGCGGAGTTTGAAACGCACGAGATCACCGCGTCTTGCTCGAACCCGTTCTTGCAGATCTGGAAAGGCGGCATCCCGCCGCTGTACGACACGCGAGATGATGCACGCATCCTAGCCGAGACGGCTGCGGCCATCGGCGACGAGATCGGCGACCAGCGCTTCCGAGACTACTGGAAGTTCATTCTGGAAGGTCGCCCGGAAGTCTATATCCAGCGGCTGCTGGACTCGTCGATGACCACATCGGGCTACCGATTCGACGACATTATCGCTGGCAAGTATGGCGAGCCTGGCGCAGCGCTCATGCTCTTCCGCACCTATCCGCGCATCCCGTTTTGGGAGCAGATCAACGACTCCGTTCCGTTCTATACGGATACCGGGCGACTCAACAGCTATTGCGACATCCCGGAGGCGATTGAGTACGGCGAGAACATTATCAGCCACCGGGAAGGGCCCGAAGCGACGCCTTATCTTCCCAACGTAATCGTGTCGGACAGCCGCTTCGTCCGCCCGGATGATTACGGTATCCCGCTCGATGCGATGGGGTGGGAGGAACGGACTGTGCGCAATGTGGCGATGCCGTGGCAGGAAGCGAAAGAAACGACTAACCCGCTGTGGGAACAGGGTTTCCATTTCTACTGCATGACACCCAAGACCCGCCATCGCGTGCACTCATCGTGGAGCACGGTGGACTGGACGATCATCCTCGATTCCAATTTCGGGGACCCGTACCGAACAGATAAGCGGCTGCCCGGCCCCGGCGATCATCAACTGCACATGAACCCGCAAGCCGCGCGCGACCTGGGCATCGAGGACGGCGACTATGTTTATGTGGACGCCAACCCGGCGGATCGCCCGTACATCGGCTGGCAAGAGGACGATCCCTTCTACAAGGTGTCGCGCCTGATGCTGCGCGTCAAGTTCAATCCGGCTTATCCGTACCACATCGTCATGCTCAAGCACGGACCGTTCATGGCGACCGAGAAGTCGGTGCGCGCACATGAGACCCGGCCAGACGGGCTGGCGAAGTCGGAGGGGACGGGCTATATGGCAAATCTGCGCTACGGCTCGCAGCAGTCGGTCACGCGCGACTGGTCGATGCCGATGCACCAGACCGACACGCTCTTTCACAAGCAGAAGACGGCGATGCAGTTCATTTTCGGCGGGGAGGCCGATAATCACGCGCTCAACACGGTGCCGAAAGAGACGCTCGTCCGCGTCGTGAAGGCGGAGGATGGCGGGCTGGACGGCAAGGGACCGTGGGAGCCGACCAAGACGGGCTTCACGCCCGGTCATGAGAACGACTTCATGAACCGCTATCTGGCAGGCGACACTGTGGAGGTGAACGAATGACGCACGATATGGAGCAGGCAAAGGCCTGCATTAACTGCGGGCGCAACGAGGATGAATTGCCGTTGATGGCGTGGCGCGCGGCCCGCCGCTCCTTCTGGATCTGTCCCGACTGCCTGCCTTTGCTCATTCACCGGCGAGATGAGGTCATGCCCCGCTGGGACCTGCCTGCCCAATCGCCCCCGGATGCCGGCTGAATAGGAGAACGTGATGCCGAAGGATGAATTCGTAGCGGAAGATCCGATGGAACTGGTCGGCATGGTCATGCCAGGCGGGCATGGCATGTTGGAAGCGATGGCAGACGCGATCATCGAGGAATATGTGCTGCTGGGGTGGGAGGAGCAGCGGCTGATGACGCTCTTCAACAATCCGCTCTTTCTCGCCACCCACCGCATCTACCGGCAAAAAGGCGAAGACTATGTGCGCGCGGCGATCCGTTCGGCCTGTGCCAAGTATCGTATTCCGGTGCGGGCCGCAGAGACCGGCTCTGACCCGACGACGCCCAGCTAGCCTAGCTAGAGAGGAAACGTTCCATGCCCGACGTCTATAACTGGCATCTTGGCAGGCCAATGACCTACCCCTACGCAGAGGACCATCCGCAGCGGCAATTTGTGGCTGTGTTCAACATCAACCGCTGTATCGGCTGCCAGACCTGCACCGGCTCGTGCAAGGCGACATGGACTTTTTCGCGCGGGCAGGAGTATATGTGGTGGAACAATGTGGAGACAAAGCCATATGGAAGCTATCCGCAGCACTGGGATGTGAAGACGCTGAAGTTGTTGGATGAGGCGCACCAGGCTGCGGACATCACGGCGAGTTGGGATAAGTCCCAGGCCGACGACCAAGCCGCGCCCTATGGCGTGTACAACGGCCTGACCTTGACGGAAGCTTCCGGACCCAATGAGCTGGTTCTGGGCTATCTGCCCGCCGAGAGCGAATGGCGTGCGCCCAACTTCTATGAGGACACGTCCACGGCATACAAGGGCGGCGCATTCGGCCTGAGCGAAGACGGCGCAGCTCTTCCTGAGCACCAGGCTTGGTTCTTCTACCTGATGCGCATCTGCAACCACTGCACCTATCCGGCGTGCCTGGCGGCTTGCCCGCGCAAGGCAATCTATAAGCGGGAGGAGGACGGCATCGTTCTCATCGATCAGGAGCGCTGTCGCGGCTATCGCAAGTGCGTGGAGGCGTGCCCGTACAAGAAGTCGATGTACCGCGGGACGACTCAGGTAAGCGAGAAATGCGTCGGCTGCTATCCGCGCGTCGAGGGGAATGACCCGCTGAGTGATGGCGTTCCGATGGAGACACGCTGCATGGCCGTCTGTCCGGGTAAGATACGCCTGAACGGTTTGGTCGATATCGCCGAAGATGGTTCATGGATTGAGAATCCCAAGCATCCGCTCTACTTTATGGTGCGGATGGAGCAGATCGCGTTGCCGCTGTATCCGCAGTTCGGCACGGAACCCAACATCTACTACATCCCGCCGCGGTGGGCGCCGCGGCCGTATTTGCGGCAGATGTTCGGGCCAGGCGTAGACCGCGCCATCGAGCGCTACACCGCGCCTTCGCGAGAGTTGCTGGCTGTGATGCAACTCTTCCGCACGACGCAGAAGATGATCTTCCGCTACGAGATCGAGGAAGGTCCGCTGGTGCGGGAGGTCGAGGTCAACGGCAAGGGCTGGCAGATGTACGACGATACGGTCATCGGGTTCGACGAGAAGGACCGCGAGATCGTGCGGCTGAGCGTGGTGGAACCGCTGCACGAGCGATCGACGGAACGGCCGAACACGATTTAGAACTAGTACGAGAGGAATACGTCATGGCGATGGATATACAAAGTGCAGAGAATGGGACTCTATGTGCTGATGAAGGAGCGGAGCAGGCGATCCGCCGCGCCCAAGTCTACGCCTTTCTGTCCGCGTTTTCGCTCTATCCGCGTGACAATTGGAGCGAGGAGCTTCCTCTCTTACCGGAAATCGTTGCCGAGTTGAGTTTTGCGCCTAAGTTTCCAAGCTCGTCTCCGCTTTCGCTCTCGCAGCTTCAGATAGCCTATTTACACAGCTTTGGCGCGGCCGGGTCGCTTTGTTACGAGACCGAGTACGGGCTGCCGCACGAGTTCCGGCAGAGCCAGGAATTGGCCGACATCGCCGGCTTCTACCGTGCTTTCGGCTTCCTGAATGGCGGGCCTGTGCGCGAGCGGCCGGATCATCTGGCCGTAGAGTTGGAGTTTATGCAGGCGTTGGCGTTGAAGGAGGCGCATGCGCAGTTGAACGGCCTGACGGAATACGCCGAGCTATGCGTCGATGCGCAGGCGAAGTTCCTCGGGGATCATCTAGGGACTTGGATAGGGCTGTTCGCGCAGAGCCTGGCGCTTAACGCTGCGGATGGGCTGTATCTTCCGCTGGCGGAGTTTGCGGCGGCTTTCGTACGCGCCGATGCAGCCCGGTTGGGCGTGGCTCTTGTCGAGCGCAGCCGTAAAGAGGTGAAGCATACCCCCTTTGACCCCGATTTTTCCTGCGCGGCGTGCCCGGTTGTGGATCTCATTCGCTGAGACAGGCGTAATCAACGGCATCTCGAAGAGGAGTGTAGCATGCTGAATCGCAACCGACTCTCGCTGTTCATCGGGCTGGCGCTCGCCGTGGCCGCGGTTGTGTTCAAGACCCCGCTTGCCAGCTCGCAGGGGTTGACGATCACGGTAGCATACGTAACAGGTGAACTGCCAGTCTCGGATCCTTTCTCTGAATTGTGGAACCAGGCCACAGCCGTGGAGGTCCCGCTGAGCGCGCAGATTATCGCCAGGCCCATTCAGCCTGTGACGAACATCAAGTCGGTGACGACGCGCGCTCTGCACAACGGCGAAGAGATCGCCTTGATGATGGAATGGGCTGACCCGACGCGCGATGAGTCCGTGTTGCGCGTGGAGGATTTCCGAGACGGGGCGGCAGTCCAGTTCCCGTTAGCCGAAGCGCTGCCGTTCTATTGTATGGGGCAGCAGGGCGGCGATGTCAACATCTGGCATTGGAAGGCTGACTGGCAGGCCGCCATCACCGCGCGCCAGGAACTGCATGACCAATTCCCCAATATGTATGTGGATCAGTATCCCTTTACCGAAGAGGGCGAGGACGCGCTCACAGCAGCCTACACGGACATCGCCTATATGACCGCACAGGCAGCGGGCAACCTGATGGCTGCGGATGTTCACGCCAGCCCTGTTGAGAACCTGGTGGCCGGGGGCTTTGGCAGCCTGACGAGCCAGCCGCTAGAGCGGCAAAACGTGGGGGGGTACGGCGAATGGAGCGATGGCGTGTGGCGCGTCATCTATAGCCGCAGTCTAGCTTCGATGGAGAGCGACGATGTTTCGCTGGCTCCGCAGACGATTTACTCCGTCGCCTTTGCTGCATGGGATGGTTCGAACGAAGAGCGGAATGGAACCAAGTCGACTTCGCAGTGGGTGTCCATGCAACTCGCCGATTTCGCAGCCGCTGCGTCGCCCGCTCCGGAAGCGGCGCCGGTCGCTCCCTTCAGTCTGCCCGGTTGGCTGTGGCTCATCTTGCTGGTCCTATTGTCACTGCTCGTGGGCGGCTCAGCCTTCTACTACCATCTCGGCACAAAGCGCTCGATGTAAGAACCAGGGGCCGGCGGGGAGAGAAAAGGCGTGGAAGGGATGAACCTGATACACAGCATGATAAGCCATCCGGCACATGGGCGGCTCTCCTCCCAAGCTACACGCTCGCTTGCGCGGGCTGCGACGGCGCCTCCCTTTCTGACGCTGCTCACGGCTGCTGCATTGGCGGATTGGCTGGTGACGCGCACTGTGACACGGCTGGCGATCTTCGTCCCTAAGACGCCGGAAATGATCGCAGGCTACCAGTGGCTCAACTGGATCGGCCAATTCGGCTCGACACTGGCGGCGCTGGCGGCTTTGGCCGGTCTGGCTTGGATCGTGCGGGAGGAGTGGCGGACACAGCGGCGGCCCTGGCTCGGCGCGGCCGTCGCGGGCTTAGGCGGGCTCAGCATCGTCTTCTTGGCGACAGCGCCGGGCGCTTGGCTGCTTGGCTACTACCTATTGATGCTCATCGCCTTGTTCGGCCTTGGCGGGCGCTCCTTGCGACTTGTTCAACCGCAGACCGTGCGGTTTGCGGCGTTTCTTCCGGCACTGGCGATGATGTCTGCAGGGCTGCACCAGGCTGGTCCCGCACTCTATGCGGTCTTGCATCTACCTGGGCCGCCGGCGTGGAGCAACCAGTTCTACTTGGCCGGCGAATGTCTCGTCTTGGCCGGTGCGCTGGCGATCTGGCTGGCCTACGGGCGAGGCGCAGGCATCCTGGCCTGGCTGATCGCCGCGCTGCCGGCTTTCGGCTTCGCTTCGGCTTACTTGTCCACACCGGCGATGACCGCGACGATTGTGATCTGGTCGAATGGGCTCACCCTGTTCCTCCCGTGGTGGGTGTATGCCGTGGCTCTCTGGCTGACAGGCGCGGCCGTGGCGCAGTGCTTCTTGGCAGGCGATCGCCGCACCGGCTGGACGATCCTGCTGCTGGTCGCTGCCGGTTACGCGCCGCAGTTGAGCAGCCAGTTTCACTACGGACTGATCGCGTTGTGGCTGCTTTCGCTGCCGCCGGCGGCAGCAGTGATGGCTCGTGAAGAAGTGTGAGACTTTGGTCGCAGCATGCGAGCGTCGAGGCTGTTACTCTATGCGCAGATCTACGACATGCCGCCGATGGGACCGACTGTCTCGTCCCGGCCCTGCGGCAGCAGCCCAGCTCATTTGCGAAGGAGATGCTCACATGGCGAATAATACACCCGATCAAAACAACAATAACGTATTGGACATCCGCCGGATCCCGCCGCGCGACCGGCATCCGCTAATCTTTGCTCGCTTCGATGCTATGAGAGCCGAGGAAGACTTCATGCTGGTCAACGACCACGAACCGAGGCCGCTTTATTACCAGTTTCTGATTGAGCGTGCGGACGAGTTCACCTGGGAATACTTGGAGCAAGGGCCCGAAGTATGGCGAGTGCGGATCGGCAAGCGATGAGCTGGCGGATCGTGTTGGATCGAACAGTGAGTACGCGGCTGCCTGCGCGCTTCGCGGAGCAGCGGGAGGCGTTCAGTTATGACGACGCTCCTCTGCTGATCTATTGGGAGGCGACGCAGAGCTGTGAGCTTGCCTGCATCCACTGCCGGGCGGCGGCGATTGCGCGTCGCGATCCGCACGAATTGACCTCGACGGAGGCGCGCGCGCTGCTGCGCCAGATCGTCGACTTTGGCGGAAGGTCTCTGCCTCATCTGGTTATCACAGGCGGAGATCCGCTGCGCCGCCCGGATCTGTTCGAGTTAATCGCTTACGGCCGGAGTCAAGGCATATCGATTTCGGCTACGCCGGCGGGAACGGCCGCGCTCACTCCGCAGGTGATCGACCAATTCAAGCAGGCGGGCGTCGCCAGCCTGGCGTTGAGCTTGGACGGTTCGACGCCACGCCTTCACGACGCGTTTCGCGGCGTATCCGGGTCGTTTGACTGGACTTTGGCAGGCGCGCGAGAAATCATCGCCCAGGGCATTCCCCTCCAGATTAACACGATGGTGACGACGCAGACTATGGCGGACATTCCGCAGATCCGTCAGGTGATCCAGGACCTGGGCATTACGCGTTGGGCGCTCTTTTTTCTGATCGCCACGGGGCGGGGCAGCACGATCGAACAGGTGTCGCCTGCGGAGAGTGAGCGCCTGCTGAACTGGCTATGGGAGGTCAACCGGGCAAGCGAGACGTCGTTTGCGATCAAGACGACGGAGGCGCACCACTACCGGCGCATTGCGCTGCAGCGTATGCAAGGCCGGATGCCCGAACAGGAGATACTGAAAACGCCAACAGGCCGCGGCTTCGGCATACGCGACGGCAACGGCATCGTCTTTGTCTCGCACCGCGGCGAGGTCTACCCGAGCGGGTTCATGCCGCTTGGCGCCGGCAACGTGCGGTCGCAGAACCTCGTCGAACTCTATCGCCACAGCCCCCTCTTCCGCACGCTGCGGGATGCCGAGCAGTTAAGCGGAAAGTGCGGCGATTGCTCGTTCCGCATTATTTGCGGCGGCTCGCGCGCCCGCGCTTTCGCTGCCACCGGCGACCCGATGGCGAGCGACCCGCTCTGTCTTTACCAACCTCGCTAGGCGTCGTCTCGACATTCCAATACGCTGTACTTGGCGACTGGCGTTCGTGCTTCGAGCGGGAAGGAACTGGCAATGGACGATATGCGAGGGAAGGTCGCATCGATCCTCGCGCTGATCATTGGCGTCATGGCTGTTGTTGCGGGCGGCGGCGTCCTGCTCGGCCGCGACCCCGGCTACAGCGTGATCGGTTGGCTTCCTATCTACAACGTCGCAGCAGGCGCGTTCACAGCATTGATCACGGCTATCCTCATCTGGCGGCGGCATCGACTGGCTGTCCCCTTCACGGCGACAACGCTCGGATTGCACGTTGTCGTGATGCTGTTTCTCTTAACTGCCTATCGCGGTACAGCCGCCTCTCAAAGCCTCGTTGCAATGGCGATCCGGATCGCGGTATGGGTGGGGATTCTCGCCCTGTTGTGGGATTGGCGGAAGCCGGACCGAATCGGCTCGACGTCGCGGGGGTGAACCGGTCGCCGGCATGAGCGAAAGCCGCAACAGTCCCCCGCCTTGAAATCAACGCCGAATATCAATATCTCGTCGCAGGCTACCCGCTTCGGCTCATCGCAGCGTGCGGCCTGCGACGGTTCGCGCGTGAGGGATATTGAGATGCATCCCTTCGAAAGCGGCGCTGTTTCGGGGCGGCTTTCGGCTATGTTACAATCCGGATGGGACGATTGTCCGCGAACGACATACTGCACGAGGCTGGGAGCCGTCCTGCAAGCCGTCGTTCGAGCGTATAGCTCCTTGGCAGAGTCAGATGAAGCGACTGCGACGGAGGGGGATATTCAAGGCGGCAAGCCATGAGCGCCGATAGACGCGGGCCGCCATTTCCGTGGGCGGACACTTGGCCGGAGATCAGCGATGCCAGAGTCCGGGCCGCGTTCGCGCAGGTGCCGCGCGACGCTTTCGTGGATGCGGCCTATAGGCGCTGGGCGGAACGCGACGCGCCCCTGCCCATCGGCGAAGGACAAACCATAAGCCAGCCATTCGTCGTGGCGCTGATGACGCAGGCCCTCCGCCCGGAGCCGGCGAACAGAATACTGGAGATCGGTACCGGTTCGGGCTTTCAGACGGCCATTCTGTGTGAATTGACCGCAGTCGAAGATCGGCCTGCGGGCGATTTCGTCTATTCGGTCGAGCGATACGAGAGTTTGGCGCAGCGCGCCGCGGCGACGCTTTCCAGCCTGGGCTATGCGCCTCATATACAGGTCGGAGACGGTGCGGCGGGCTGGCCGGATGAGGCGCCCTTCGACGGGATCATCGTCACTGCCGCAGCCAGGTGTCTGCCGAGACCGCTCTGGAGCCAGCTTGCTCCGGGCGGGCGCATGGTGATCCCCATCGGCGGCGAGTACGGCGAACAGACGCTCTGGCGTCTGGAAAAATCGGGCGACGCGATGCAGGCGCGTGCGCTGGGGCCGGTGCGATTCGTGCCGTTGATTTCGTCATTGCTGGAAGATCCGGAGCAGTGCCTCCAACTCACGCGTCAGAGAACGAGGATATTGTGATATGCACGTACTCGTCATAGGTGGAATGGGTCAGTTGGGCCGAGCCTTTCTAGGCGTATTCGGCGCGATGCCCGGTGTGCGGACGTCTTCGTGGGATCTTCCCGAAGACGACATAACGGATCCGGCGATCTCGGATAGGGTGGTGAATGCCAAGCCCGATCTGGTGTTGAACGCTGCAGCGTGGACCAACGTAGATGGCGCCGAGTCGAACCCGGATGCGGCCTACGCCTCAAATGCGCTCGGTCCTAAACACCTGGCTGAGGGTTGCCGGCGCTGCGGCGCGCCCCTCGTCCAGATCAGCACGAACGAGGTCTTTGCCGGCACGCCGGGCCAATTCTATCGTGAATATGACACGCCCGCACCATCCAGCGTATACGCGCGCAGCAAGGCCGCAGGCGAGCGCGCCGTACAAATGACGCTCGATCAGCATTACATTGTGCGCATCGCCTGGCTTTTTGGCCAGTGGGGCAACCATTTCCCGATCAAAATCGTGGCTGCGGCCGATAAGTATGGGGCGCTGCGCGTCGTGGATGACGAGTTTGGCAACCCCACCTACACTTTCGACGTGGCGCGCAGTGTCGCCCGCTTGGTAGAGACGGGGCGTTACGGCATCTATCACCTGGTCAATGAGGGCTGTGCCAGCCGCTTTGAATTCGCGCGAGAGGTTCTCGCCCGGACAGGGCGGCAGGCCATACCGGTCGAGCCGATCAAATTGGACACATGGCCGCGGCCGGCCCCGCCGCCCAAACACGCGGTGCTGGTCAACCAGGCCGGGGCGGCGCTGGGTATCCGGCTGCCGGCATGGCAAGATGCATTGGACGAGTATCTGGCGCTGGAGCCGGAGCGCTTCAAACAAGTACGGTATTGAGCGAGAGGCGATACGATTGAAGAAGATGGCAGAAACATCCGCGCCCCAAGACGAGAAGACGCCGCAGGAAGACCGGGCGGCGTCGCGCGCTAATCCCGTGGTCGACGACGAGACCTATGGCGGGCTGCGCCAGGCTGATCGCGTTGTGATGCGCCAGCAGATTGCCCTGGAGATCGACAGGTTCCGCGCCGCAGCAGACGGCTTCAGTGCGCGTGCGCGGGCCGACTACCCGCCGCTTGTCGCGTCGTCCGCGCCGTTTATGTCGGTGATCATCCCGAACTTTAACGGCGAGCGCTTTCTGCCGGAGTTGTTCGCCGCGCTGGCTAGCCAGACTTTCGGGGACTTCGAGACGATCTTCGTAGACGATGCCAGCACGGACGGTTCGGTTGCATGGGTGGAGGCGAACTATCCGGGGGCGCGCGTGATTGCCAACCGGCGTAATCAAGGCTTCGTTGCAAGTGTCAATCTAGGCGCGGCGGCCGCGCGCGGCCGCGTGATTGTGCTGCTCAACAACGATACGCGGCCTGACGGCGAATGGCTGGCCGAACTAGCGAAAGCCGTCTGCAACCATCCGCAGGCGGCTATCTTTGCCAGCAAGGTGCTGCTGTATGACCGGCCGGAAACGCTGCACACGACCGGCGATCTATTGAGGGCTGATGGGATGCCGGCGAATCGCGGGGTGTGGGAGCGAGACGCGGGCCAGTACGATGCGGCGATAGAAGTATTCGGCGGATGTGGTTGCGGCGCCGCTTACCGGCGCGAGGTTTGGGACGCGCTCGGCGGGCTGGACGAGGATTTCTGGATGTATCTGGACGATGTGGACTTCGCATTTCGGGCGCAATTGCTTGGCATGTCGGCCGTGTTCGTGCCCGGCGCCCGGATTTTGCATCACCTAACCGCGACAGCCGGCGGCGCGATGGCGAGTTATTATGTGGGACGTAACACGATTTGGACGATCGCCAAGAATATGCCGCGGCAGCTTCTGATACGCAATGGCGCGCGCATCGTCGCCGCCCAGTTTGACATAGCGGCTGATGCGCTGCGCAATATTCGCGGCCGGGAGGCGCGCGCCAGGCTGCGCGGCCAGATCGCAGGCGTGTTGACGCTGGGACGCATGCTGCAGAAACGCCGCACAGTGCAAGCGCGGCGTATATTGGAAGATTCCGAATTAGCGAAAAGGCTCACGCCCAACTGAGAAGAGGGACAACATGCAAGCGCCGCGCGAACAACTCGGATCGTTTTATATTGGGGGCGAGTACGACCTGGAATCCAGGCAGACGACAGAGACGCCGCTCGTCTATGATGCGCGCGATCTGACCACGCATGCCGTATGCGTGGGGATGACGGGAAGCGGCAAGACGGGGTTGTGCATCGGCATCCTGGAAGAGGCGGCCATAGACAAGGTGCCTGCGCTGATCATCGACCCGAAGGGCGACATCACCAACCTGCTATTGCAGTTCCCGGAGATGCAGCCGGAGGACTTCCTGCCGTGGGTGAATGTCGACGATGCGCGGCGTAAAGGCCAAACCATCGAGGAGTATGCAGCCGCAACGGCCGAGAATTGGCGCAAGGGGTTGGACGGATGGGGCATCGGCGCCGAACGCATTCGGGATTTGCAGCAGAGCGCCGATTTTACGATCTATACGCCGGGTTCGGATGCAGGCGTGCCGCTGAGCGTGCTGGGCAGCCTGGCCGCGCCGAAACTCGACTTCGACGTCGACGGCGAGCTGGTGCGGGAGCTGATCACGGGAACCGTCGCCGCCTTGCTTGGGTTGATCGGCGTCAAGTCCGACCCCATCCGCGACAGGGAAGGCGTGCTTTTGGCAAACATCTTCGAGCATTACTGGCGAGCCGGCGAGGACCTGGACCTGGGCAAGCTGATACTGGCGATTCAAAGGCCGCCGGTGAAGCAGTTGGGCGTGTTCGACGTGGACACATATTACCCGGAGAAAGATCGCTTTGCGCTTGCCAGCGCGTTGAACAGCTTGGTGGCTTCGCCGTCTTTTTCGGCCTGGCTGGAAGGCGAGCCGTTGGACGTCGGCCGGCTATTGTACACCCCGGACGGACAGCCGCGCCATAGCATCTTCTATCTGGCGCATCTGTCCGATGCGGAGCGGATGTTCTTCGTGACGCTGCTCCTGGAAAACGCGTTGACATGGATGCGCGGGCAGTCGGGCACGACGAGCTTGCGTGCGCTGCTCTACTTCGACGAGGTGTTCGGCTTCTTCCCGCCGACTGCGGAACCGCCTTCTAAGCGTCCGCTTTTGACATTGATGAAACAGGCGCGAGCCTTCGGGCTAGGCTGTATTCTGGTCACCCAGAATCCAGTCGATGTGGATTACAAAGGTCTGGCGAACGCGGGGACGTGGTTTATCGGCAAGATGCAGACGGAGCGAGACAAGCAGCGGGTATTGCATGGGCTGCAAGACGCGATCTCGAACGCAGGCGGCGCGGGCGGGCGGACTGACTTCAGCGCGCTGATCAACCGGCTGGACAGCCGCGTGTTCCTGATGCACAACGTACACGCCGAGGCGCCGACCGTCTTCTACACGCGTTGGGCGATGAGCTATCTGCGCGGCCCGCTGACGCGCCCACAGGTGCGAACGCTGATGGAGGCGAAGGGGAAACGGCAGCGCCCTACGACGGCAGACGTGATACAGCTCCCTGCAGCCGCCATTGTAGAGACCCACACGGAAACGGTCGTCCCCATAGCGCCCGAACCTGAAGAGATCAGCGCCGCGCCGGCTGTGCCGCAGGGTTATAGCGCGATGCCGCCCGGCTTGGCCCCGGATGTCGTGCAGGTATATCTGCCCGTGTCTAAGAGCGACGCGGAAGCAGTGCGCGCACTAAGCGCACGCAGCGGCGCACGGGTGACCGTCAAGGGCGTGCAACTGGTCTATGAAGCAGGCGTCGTTGGCGCGGCAAATGTGAGCTTTGTCATCTCCAAGCGAAATATCGAGTATCGGTCAGAACGGGTGTGGCTGGCGCGGCCAGGGGCCGCGGCCTTAGGCGTCGACTGGGCGTCTGCCGTACTGCTGGACGTGGGCGTCAACGAACTGCAGCGGACGCCGGATGTGGCGGCGGAGGACCAGGGGCCGTACTTTGGCGTCGTACCTGAAGACATTAACACGGCGCGCGAACTTGCGTCTGTGGGCAAGCGTTTCTCGGATCATGTGTACTATAATTCGCGCCTCCCCATCTCATACCACACGCGGCTTGACTTGTACCAGCGCCCGGACGAATCGGAGCGTGAGTACAAGTTACGGCTGCAGCAAGCGGCGAGAGATGCACGCGATGCAGAGACGGCTGCGCTCAAGGAGCGCTTCGAAAGACAGATAACGTCTGCAATGGACAAGAAAGCGCGTGAGGAGAGAAGTCTTGCCACCAAACAGGCGGACTATGAAGCGCGCAAGCAGCAAGAGGTAATCGGCACCGGCGAGAGCCTGATCAACGCTGCACTAAGTCTCTTCAAGAGCAAGCGCATCTCCACCGTGTTTTTCAGCAAAGCGGCTACTAAACGGCGCATGACCACAAAAGCGAAGGCTGCGGTGGACGAACAGGAAGCCAAGGTGGCCGAATTACAGAAGCAGATCGGGGATCTGGAGGCGGAGCGCGATAGGCTGATCGGAGAGCTAGAGCGTACGTGGGATGACGCGCGCGAAGAACTGACGACCGAGGAACTCTCGCCGCGGCGTACCGACGTGGACGTGAAGCTAGTTGCGCTGGCGTGGGCGCCTTTCTGGCGCGTCGAGTACGATGAGGGCTTTGGGGTGCGCAGCGCATTGATCGAGGCGTATGCCGTAAAGGGGACTAACAACGACAGGTCGGCGGGTTAGTCCGCGCGGGGCGTGGCCGGCGTGCGGTTGAATAGCGGAAGATAGTAGCGGTACGGGTTTGCCGTAGTTTCCAGCCGCACAGAATGGGAAATTAACGGATCGAGTGTAGAGGCCAGGCGAATGCGGGCGACGCCCGCGTCGCCTGGCCTCGTCTCTAGTGGAATGGTCACGCGAAGTTCCAGTAACCTGCTCGCACCCGCCTCAAGTTCGACGGAAGATTCGCGCGATTCCATCGGCCAGCCGTCACCGACAGGCTGAACCATATAGATATCCGCCAAGAAGCCTGTGTTGGTGATGCTCAGCGTATAGACGACGGTCTCACCGGGCTGCGCTGCGCCTGTGCTCACCGGCGGGCTGATCTCGAACGCGACCGCTTGCTCCACGACGTCGATCCAGACCGCGACGGGTGAGCCGGCGCGGCTGTCTTGGTCGATCGCCTCGACGAGCAGGAGATGGCGTCCGAGCGCCCAGTCGCTTGTATCGACGCCGGCGGCGACGGTTACCGGCGACGAGGTCTCAACGGTCACGGTCGCAGTCGTCGTGATCGTCTGGACGCCCTCGATCCAAGAGGGGGTGTCGAGCGAGTAGCGAAGGCCGAGGCGCGGGTGATCTAGTCCATAGTCCGCCCCGCCTGGCGAGACTGAGGTCGTCACGGTGACAGGCATGCCGGGGTGAATGCGCTTGGGTGCAATGTGGAGAGTCTTGACTTCCGGGGCGTCGGCCAGCGCGTAGGGTATTCGGGCGGCCTTGAAGGCAATGGTGAGCGCTTCGAAAGCGTCCTCAAGTATGGCGCCCTCGAACGTTTCGCATCTCTCGAAGAAGCTCCAGCCAAGTTCAACGGTGAAGGCTGCGACGCCGAGTTCGCCGTACAGCCAATCGTCATTCGTGCCGTCTGTCTTGTAGAGGCATTCGCCAGGCCGGCAGGCGCGATAGCCGAGCGGCTGCGCCAACTTGACGGCGAGGGCGTGCAACGCGTCTTCATTAGCGGAGGACATATCGCTCCATCCCCACGGATATAGGACGAGCCGGCCGAAGCTGTGCAGGGAGATATGCAGCCCCGTCGCGTCAGCAGGGGCGGCTGCATATAGGTCGTCATCGCGCTGGTCAGGGAAGATCGACTGCGCGTAGGTCTGCAACGCCTGGGTCTCCGGCTCCGACGCCGGCGAGGCGCCGCGGTAGATGGGAGAGCAAGCGTCGTCGCTGGAGCAGTTGCCATTGATGCAGCCGTTCCACATGAAGCTGCTGTTGCGGTTGAGGTCTACGCCGTAGCCGCTAAAGAGGGGATCGCCATCGGCGCAGCCATCTGCGTTATTGACATTCTTGCGCCACCATTGGCCTTGCTCGGCGATCACGCGGCCGTCGGGGTTGGCTTGCGGGATAATGTGTATCTCGCCGTGATCGAGCAGCCAGGTCACGTCGGGATCGACGCCGTAGTTGGCAAGGAGGTGTTCGGCATAACGGGCGGCTGTTTCGGCCGTAACCATCTCGCGGGCGTGGACAGCGGCGACGAGAAGTAAACGGAACTTCGGCCCCGCTACGTTGCCGTTGGTTAGGACGAGAGCGTGGATGTCGTGGCCATCGGACGAGGCGCTGTTAAGTTTCAGCCAACTGTCGCCCACATCGATCCACGCGGCGAAGTTCGGGTGTTGGGCTGCCAGCGCGGCGAGATCGGCGTAGGTCTTTGCTACCGTGCGGTAACATTCTAGACCTGGCACGTAGTCAGGGGATGATTCGCCGCCAATGGCCGCCTGGATGGGGGGTGCGAGAACGCGACTGTCGAGCTCAACCTCGTAGCCCAACGCCTGCAGTTGCGTGCGCTGTCCGGAAGTGAGCGGCGCCACCAAGTAGGCGTCCTCACGATGTACCTCCCACACGTCGAGGCGAGAGGCGAGGTAGTCAAGTTGTACGTTGTTGTGGAAGTAGACGCGCCAGAGGACGATCTCGCTGCTTGCGCGCGGATCGTCTTCGGTGGAGTTATGAACTGCTGACAGCGGGCGGCCTAATGCGAGCGTTAGCATGAGGGCCAGCGCAGTCGCAACAAGGGATGTTCGCAGCATCGGACAGCGCGCTATTTCATGATGGGGCGCAGCTTCAGCGCCAGTTGCAGCGAGAATCTGGCATCCGAGTCGTCGAGGTTGAGTTGCGTGATGGCGGAGATGCGCTCCAGGCGATAGGTGAGCGTGTTGCGGTGGATGTGGAGCAGACTGGCCGTCTGGCTTAGGTTACCGTGGCAGGCGAAGAAGGCCTCGAGCGTGTCGACGAGTTCGACGTTTTTTCCGTCGGTGGCGAGAAGCTTGCCCAGCGTCTTGCGGTAGAAGCGCGCCGCCTCTGGGCTGCCGCCGAATACAGTGAGCAGTTGGTAGAGACCGAGGTCGCCGAAATAAGTGACGGGCGCGCCTTTCCACTCCTTGCCGAGCCGCCAGCTCTCTCGCGCCTGCCGCTGGCTTTCCAGCCACCGTGACGGGCCGACAGCCGGCCGGCCAATGCCGATCACAAACGCGGCCCGCGACGACTTGGCGGTGACATAGGCGATCAGGTTCGCGGCGACGGCTTTTAGCTCGCGGCCGCTGGCCGGGTTGTCAATCGGCCAGTAAAGCAAGATGCCCTGATCGCGGCGGCTGTAGGGTATGCGCACGCCCAACTGCTCTATATAATGTAGCAATGGCGCAGGCCATTCCGGCACATGTGCGGCCTCGATGAACCAGGCGACGTGAGGGCGGTTGAGATCGTAACCGAGCGATGCGCCGCGCTGGATCCATGCCTGTTCATCCGCTATTTCGGCGGCGAGCAACTCGTCGAGGAAGGTGGCGCGCATACGTTCTTCGGCGACGTCGATGGCGTTCTGTTTCGCCCATTCCAGGGCGGCGGCGGCGGCGCCCTGTGCCGCTGCGATCGCCTCCGCTGCCGAGGGCGGCTGCTCGCTGGCCGGTCCGCTGCGGAGGATCAAGCAGTAACCCCGCACGGATTCGCCTGCGACAACAGGGGCGACGACTGCTTCCGTGAAAGCAGACTTGGCAGCGCCGCGCCGCCCAAAAGGCAGCAAGCCCACGTCGTCTCCGCCGGCTGCTCCGGTGGGGTGGGCGGCGGCCCAACTGCGCAGTTCCACGAGATTGGGCAGTTCGGCGAGAACGTTCTGTTGTTCGGCTTCGCCCAGGTCATCCAGTCCGGCATGGGCGACGGGCGTTGCGTCTTCACGCAGCAGGACGATGGGCAGAAGGGTGAAGGCATGTACGTGACGTACGATCTTGCGGATGCCGCCGCCGTCGAGCGCGATCTGATTTAACTCGCGTTGCAGTTCCGAGGAGCGCTGGGCAATGTAGCCGGAGCGGTCGACGATCAGGCGGATGACGGCGCGCTCTATCTGGATAAGCGGAGCGTCGTCGGGCAGCCGGAAGAGGGCCAGCCTGCCGGCCTGCGCTGCGTCGACGGCGGCGTGATTGACATCGCCTTCAACAGCGATGGCCGCAATGCGCGCTCCCTCCAAACTGCGTACCACGCGTTCGAGCCGCATTTTAGGGTCGAGTTGGCGCAAGTCGTCCATGTCGATCAGCGCCAGTTCGTTGCCATCCAGCTTGGGGAAGGCGGGCGGGCTGGGACGAAGGCTGCAAGCCCAACTCACCTGGCGGCTGAGGAACTCGCGGCCGGTCAACAGCCGGGTAGCAGGAGGCAGGGCGAGGCGATAGACATCTTCGATCGTCGCGTTGGTGTTGAGCATATTTGCACAATTACGTCGAGCCGGTCGGCCACCGGCAGCCTGCGCTATGCGTCTGGGCGGTGTTACTAGCGAGCAGAACGCAGCAAGTTAATTGGTGATTATATGCGCCAGGCGATCAGGCGCGCAAACGCGTTGGATTGCCTGGCGGGAGGCGTTTGCATTTGACCGCCGAGCGCAGGAAAAACGAAGGCAGCGGAAATCAACCCGCTGCCCGGAGATCACGAATTACCCGCCGGAATTGAGATTTTACGGGCGTACTCTGCAGCCCACCGGCGCGCCGGCGACCGAAAGCTATGCCTCTGGCGCGCGCCAGAAGGTCATCAGCGCGCCACAAGCGCCGCCCCAGACTGCCCACAGCAGCACGAAGCCGAAACCGATCCAACTTGGATTTTGGCCCATCGCCGTGCCGACGAGCAGCAGCGCGGTGACGCCGAGTACGATGCCGACGATGCTTGCCACAAAGAGCTTGCCGATAGACTGCTGCTTGCTCATAGCGCCGACCAGAATCGGCCAAAGAATCCAGCCTAGGATCAGTAGGATGAAGCTCAGGAGGCCGCCAATCAGCGGTTTCCAGTCGCGGCCGAGCTGCCCCATTGCCAGATCATAGCCCAGCACCGGCCCCACGCCGATCAGCAGGAAGGCGAGGATGTATAGCACGGGAATCTCGGCTTGGAAGAGAAGAGCGGTGGCAGTGGCCGCAATCGCGGTGACGACGCCGGCATAGATCGACGTCATCCACGGATTTCTGTCTGTCTGTGTAGCGGTGATTGCAGTCAACGGAAGCATTGGTTCTGCACTCCTGTCGGGTAAATGAAGGTATGGATTCCTATAGCATAGTATAAATCAATTCGGGTAAATGGTCTACGCCGGATCTACAGCGGTAGTGCTGAGGATTTCGGTGGAAATTGAAAAAGGAGAGGACATCCTGTAC
>Ga0334888_1001114_pt1 | contig 37111 bp, 37 predicted proteins | sample GraSluR1_MG_FD_207227 | JGI IMG/M metagenome (GOLD analysis project Ga0334888, IMG submission 207227) | Sludge microbial communities from methane-producing bioreactor in Wageningen University, Netherlands - Granular Sludge_3_08-R1 | ecosystem: Engineered > Bioreactor > Anaerobic > Unclassified ...
TTCTCCAATTTCTAAGGAAGAAGCAAATGCTTCATCTAATGTAGATACAACTTTATTTAATTCAATATCTTTAACTAATCTGCGAACAGTTATTGGAATTGTTGATAATCTAGTATAATAATAAGTTCTAGTATTCAAAGATTTTTTCAAAGTATTATCAGATTTATCTAAATATAATATTCGTTGTTTGCTCAATTGCTCTGCAACTTCTTCTAATTCCCCATAAGAAATATTATATGCTGCAGCTTTTTCTAAAATCTTATGTGCTTTCATTAACTCAATTTGTTCGTTTTCTAAAAGAAGTCCAACTAATTGGTGTGCAATAACATCTATTGCTTTAGATTCTATATTATTTTTTTCTTGGATTCCTTGTTTTAAAAGTAATGACACTGCTAAAGATTCAAGTGTATCATACATATCTGAAACTATTATATGGCCTCTAGAAATTCTATTTATTCCATGTCCGCTTCTCCCTATTCTTTGAATAAGCCGAGAAACCTGTCTTGGAGACATATACTGTATCACATTCTCGATATCTCCAATATCTATACCTAATTCTAAAGAACTCGTAGCTAAAAGTGCTTCTGTTTGATTTGCTTTAAAATCTTTTTCAGCTCTCAATCTAACTTGTTTTGCTAAAGAACCATGATGAATCCCTATTTTAACTTTTAATAAATGCAGTCTAGAAGATAATGCTTCTGCTACTTGGCGCGTATTAACAAAAATTAAGGTTTTATCTTTTTCAATTATTTCTTTTACTCTATATAATCTACCAACTGCCTCTGCATCTAAATCTAAATTTTTAGGTACATTTATAGCTGGTTTTGGTTTTTCTACAAAAATTTCTGTTTTTTTTGGTTCAGTTAATGATACTATCTGACATTCTTTATTTGGGGATAAATACTTTGCTATACTTTCTGGAGAACCTATAGTTGCGCTTAGACCTATTATCTGGGGATTTGTTTTTTGTTTTAATCTTTCAAGTGCTAAACTTAATTGTGCGCCTCTTTTATTATCACAAATACTATGAACTTCATCAATAATTACATACTTACAATTCTTTAACGCCTGACCTAATCTTGGTGCTGCTAATATTGCCCCAAATGTTTCTGGAGTTACAATCAATAATTTTGGAGGTTTTCTTGTTTGTTTTGCTCTTTCAGATATTGATGTATCCCCATGCCTTACTGCATGGGAAATACCTAATTTATTACACCACCATTCAATTCTTTCCAATAAATCTCTATTTAAAGCCTTTAATGGAGTTATATATAATACCTGAATACCTTTATTTTCAGTATCTATTATATTATGGAATACTGGGAGCATAACTGCTAAAGTTTTTCCGTGTCCTGTTGGTGCTATTATTAAAGTATTATTTTCATTAAGTATTGCTTCAAAAGATTTTTTTTGTATTTCAGTTAAATCCTTAAAGCGCTCAGTAATTAATCGTTCTATGCGCATATCTAATAATTTGGCCATTTAACTATTACTGTCTTTTAGTTTAAAAGGGTTTTTAGAGAGTAGATTTCCGGGCAAAGTATTTTATATTGCTCTTTTGATATTAAAGAATGAAATCATCTATTAAAACAGGTTTATCTTTTGGATTAACTTCTGCAGTTATTACAACTCTTGGATTAATGGTTGGACTTAGTGCAGGAACACATTCTAAATTAGTCGTATTAGGAGGGATATTAACAATTGCAATTGCTGACTCATTTTCAGATGCATTAGGAATACACATATCTGAAGAATCTGATAAACAAAATAAAGATAATCATGTATGGGAATCTACACTCTCTACTTTCTTATGTAAATTACTTTTTGCATTGACATTTGTTATACCAATTATAATATTTGATCTCACTACTGCAATTATAATAAGTATAATTTGGGGATTATCAGTATTAAGTATCTTAAGTTATAAAATTGCAAAAAAAAGAAAATCAAATCCCTGGAAAGTTATTGGAGAACATTTATTAATTGCAGTTTTAGTAATCATAATAACACATTTAGTTGGAACATTTGTTGCAAATAATTTTGTTTAATCTTTCCAAAACTTATTTGCTTCTTCTGCTTTTTTTCTAAGTTCTTTTTCTGATATATCAACACCTAAATAAATAGTTTTTAATAATTCAAAACAATCAATTCTTGTATTTACACATCCTCCTCTTAATAATGAAACCGCTTGGACAGGTATACCATAAGATTCTATTAATGCAGTTCCTTCTTTGACTTCCATCGAACATCCAACACCTAAAACTGCTTTTGGTTTATATTGTTTAACCATCCTTTTAACTAATGAACTTCCTGGTGCTATAAACACCCTATATCCTAATTGCTCTGCTTCTTTTATTATGTGTCCTAAGCCACATTTTCTGCAATTTATACAATAAATTCCTTCTTCCCCTGTTCTTGCCGGGCATTCAAAACTTCTTAAACATTGAGGGAAAAAAATCGCTCTTTCATTTAAAGGAACTTTAGAAAAAGCTTTTTTATTTAATTTATTTCTTAATTTAGTTATTATTAAATCTAAATCAATTTCTTTTATTTGAAAGAAATTAAGTATTCTTTCAATTGGAACTTCTAAGGTACTCACCATGCTTAAAATAACATACGGAAAAATTATTTTTCCTTTCTTATGAAATCTAGATAATAAAAATAAAGAAATAACTGATAAAACTAAAATTAATAAAAACCCAATAATTATTGTTGCTCCTATTATTTTAGATACATCCCAAAAATTAAAAAAATCCATAATAATTATTAATATAGTTAAATTTAAATCATCTGTGTTCAGAATAGACCTTTGAACCATCACTTATTGAATTAATTGAGAAAAATAATGTTTTTTTTGGTGATTGAACTCTGAACCCTCCCCTAGATTTAGTAATACTTTCTACAATACCAATACAACAAAATCTTCCGGATAGTACTTGAAAAACTTCTCGGCCCAATACCTCTTTTGATATTTTTGATTTTCCATTTAAATTATATCCTGCAATAATTACTTTATTCATTCTGATTACCTTATAAAAAAGAATATCCCGCGGGAGATATCTTCGTCCATATTTTTAGTATGGGTTCTCTTTTTTCTTAAAACAGAAAAAAGTGTTTCGAAATCCCAACCTATCGGTTTCAGAGCGATTTCCAACACAAAATTGTGCATCGTACTTTGACCACTTGTTTCTTTCTTTTTTGTTAATTTTTTTCTTTCTTTTTAAAGAAAGAAAAAAGTTACAGCCGATCGCTCTACCATTGCTCGCTTTAAAATAAAATAATTCAAAGCTTTGAGCTACCGCGGGATGTATTAGTTTTATATTATTTGTCTTTTTAAATATATCCATTAAAATTATTGGTGACGAAAATGGCAATTACAAAAGAATTAGTAAAAATTGGGCGGGTTTTGGCTGCATTATTAATTGGTTCTGGAGCAGGATATATTTGGTATTATAATTACCCAACAGATCCAATATATTATTCAATAGGAATAGGTCTTTTTGTATTCGGTGCTTCATTTTTATTTTTCAAAGAAAAAAATATCTCTGGAGGGTTAGCCAATAATTTAAGAACCATTGTATTTACAGGTTTTGGTGTCTTCTTAGGATATATGTGGTATTCTCAATTTAAAGACATTCAACAATCAATAATTGTTGGAATTATATGTGTAATCTTATTAGTATTATTAGGAAAAAAAGCATTTAAAGGAGGAGAAAATTAATCATTTCTCTTAAATACACTTGTAATTCTATATATAACCCTTAAACTTATTTCAAACACAAAAATAAAAATAAAATAATACCATATGCCTGCTAACCCTAGTTCTATATCTGACATAGCCGGAAATATATACCCGTCTGAAAGATTTGGATTTAATAAAATCGAAGACACTAATGCAAAAGGGATTAATTTTGCAATTTCTTGTGCTGTATCTTCTTTAATATATGCTAATAATCTAACTACACAGATTAATGCGATTGAAAAAAAGAAAACTGTTGAAAGGTCTAATCCAGAAGATAAAAATATAAATCCTAATGATACTAGCACAAACATTAACATAACAAACAAAGGAAATAATAATACATACTTAAAAAGATAAACTAATGTTGAAAATAATTCTTTTCCTATTGATAATTTTTCACCATTTTTAGCATGTAATTTTAATTCAAACATATCTCTTTTTGCTAATTTTCTATATAAATACCAGATAATAAGCATACCTATTGAAATTACTAGGATTAAAAAAAATAAATAAAATATTTCATTAGATGTAGCTTTTTCTATTTCATTTAATAAACTACCTATCCCTCCGATTCCGATTTGTGCTAAAATATTTTGTGTCATATACTTGATTAATTAGAAAAAGTATTTATTGCTTACTATTCTTTATCAACACGCCATCTTTGTCTAGGCACTGAATTTTTAACTGGAATTGTTTTTTTATTTTTTAATAGTTTATGCCCTAATAATGCGATCATAGCTCCATTATCTGCATTATATTCATTCTTAGGAACTGCAAATTTAACCTCATGCAGATATGCCATTTTTTTAAGCATATTTTGAAACATAACATTTTGTGCAACTCCTCCACAAAGCAGAATTTCGTGTTTATGTGTTAAACATAACGCTCTTTCAGAAGCTTCTGTTAAAGATGCAAAAGCATTATGCATCATTGAATATACAATATCTTCTTTCTTATGATTCTTAAGTGCTTTTTTAGAAGCAGTTAACAACCCACCAAAAACAATATTCATTCCTTTAACTGAATATGGTAGATCTATATATTTTCCTTTTTCTGCCATTTCAGATAAAACAGATCCATGAGCAAATTCCAAACCCATTATTCTACCAAAAGTATCAAATAAATTACCCATACCAATATCTAAAGTTTCACCTAATACATAGTATTTACTATTTCTTTCTATTATTAATTGCGTATTTCCACCAGAAACATAAATTGTTAAAGGATCTTTAAGATTACAATTCCATTTACCTATCTCAATATGTGCTTGACAATGATTAACAGGAATTAAAGGTTTTTTATATTTTAATGCCAAATATCTTGCTAATGAACATCCAAATTGTAATGTTTGTCCTATGCCTGGACCTTGTGAAAACGCAATCCCAGTTATTTTATTTAAATTTAAATTAGATTCATCTAACACATTTTCGATTAAAAAGTTAAAAACTTCTAAATGATGGTCTGCTGCTTTTCTAGGTATAATTCCTTCATTTTTTGGTTTATACATATCTTTAGAATGAAATAGGTTTTTACCATCAAATAATCCAATTCCCAATGTATGTGCTGTGCTTTCTATTCCTAAAACATTCATAATAACCACATTACTCCTAATGCAAATAAATTAAAAAGACTGTGTGCGATTATTGAAGGCCATAAAGATTTTGTTTTAATAAATAAATATGTTAAAAACAATGCAATTGCAAAAGCAACAGCAATTTCAACAATAGATCCATAAGAAAAATGTAATAATGCAAAAATTACTGCAGATATCCAAATTCCTATTTTTTTATATAAAAACCCCCTAAAAAAAATCTCTTCTGCTAATGGAGCAAGAATAATAGCTAAAGGAATAGAAATTAAAGGTAAAGATTTAACTACTTCTTTAACATTCTGTTGATCATTCAGCCCAAAAAGATAAAATACTAATCCAATTAAAACAACCAAAAAAACAATGCCAAAAAAACCAACAATTCCATAAATTAAAAGAGAAAATTTGTTTTTAAAATATAATCCATATTCAGATAGTACTTTTGTATATTTTTTCCCTTTTTGTGATTCCCAATAAAATGGAAAACATAAAAAAATCAATGAAGGCGCTAATAAAATCATATTATCTCTTATTAAAGAAAAAATTAGAAAAAAAATCATAGTTATTGACCAAAGTTTAAATCCATATTTGCTTAAAATAAATAATGATAATAAAAATATGATACTAATACCTATAATATATTCATTAAAGGAATATGAATTAATTTCTGGAAGAGTAAATAAAATTAATAAAAAGGAGGAAAATAATAAAATAAGGAGAATATCATTTACTTTTTCTCGTAATATCCACATTTTCCACATGATAATCTATCTTTATGGTCCGCTAACTTAACTCCAGGCCCACATTTAGGACAAGATTTTATTTTTTTGTATGTTTTAATCTCTTTTTTAACTGGTTTTTTTGGTTTTTTTCCAGTTTTCTTTACTTTTCTCTTTTTCTTACCCATTAATCACACCTCATTCTTTTGCTTCCTCTTTTTTAGATTCTTCCTTATGAGATCTTTTGATTAAATACTCTCTTTCTATGTCTTGCATTGTCTCTTCATCAACATAAATATTTGCTTTTGCTTTTGCTTTTTTGTTCCCAAAATCACTTCTTAATTCACTCAATATAACTAAATTTGATTTTACTTTTAATAATGCTGCTAACTTTTGTATAACTTGTTGTCTACTCGGGGTTGATGATTCATAACTAACTTCAAATTCTACTTCTGTTCTGTTTAACAATTTATTTTCTTTTTTATTTTTAATATTAATATCCATAACTCCCACCTATGCTTTCTTAATTCTTTGAATTGTTTTTCTGCCCATGGCCTCTAATAATTCAGCTTCTGCTCCTGCTTCTGCCTCTGACATCATTTCTTCTGGAATTGGCAATTCAAATATTTCATATGTTTTAACATCCATTAATTGTGCACTATTTCCAGATACAGAAACAACTTGTGCATTACTCCTTGTAATAATTGGAACTTCAACATCATGTCCTCCTGCTCCAAGCCATTGTTTTTTTTGTCCATCAAATATTCCCACTCCAGTTATTCTCATTTTTGCATGCCCGTGTTTCCCTGGTCTGGAAGTTTCAATATTAACTATCCTACATGGGATGTCTTCAATCAACATGTATTTTCCTACTTTTAAACTTTTTGAGTCCACATATAATTTTTCCCCTGTCATATTATCACCTAGAAGAATAAGTAAATCTTATTATAGGTTAGACTTTATAAAGTTAATGATTGCTTATTTTAGCATGGTTATTTTTGATACACACTGTCATTTAGATAAATTTAATAAAATAGAATTTATAAATAATCAAATTGCAGTTACCTGTGGGTATTCACACGAAGCTAATCAAAAGGCTGTTGAAATAGGTAAAATATATAAATCCGTATATTGTGCATTAGGTATTGCCCCACATACAGTATTAGATTTAAATGATTTAACAATCGTTGATGAATGGATTGAATTTATAAAACATCAAAAACCAATAGCAATAGGAGAAATCGGATTAGATTATCATTGGGGTAAAACTAAAGAACAAATAAAAAATGAAAAAATTGTTTTTGAAAAAATGTTGTGTTTAGCAGAAGAATTAAAACTTCCAGTTCTAATACATTCAAGAAAAGCAGAAGATGAAGTCATAGATCGATTGATAAATTTTGAATTACCTGTTCTATTGCATTGTTATTCTGGTAATAGAGATTCTGCTAAAAAAGCAGTTAAACATAATATGTTAATTTCAATTCCTCCAATTAAATCAGACTTAAAAAAGAAAGTAATAAAAGATGTTGGCTTGCATAATCTAGTAATAGAAACTGATGCACCTTATTTGGGCAAAAATTTATTTGACATTTATAAAAGTATTTCAATTATATCAGATGCCCTCGGTGTTTCAGAAGAAAAAGTTGAAGAAAAAACATACGAAAATGCAAAAAATTTCTTCAATATATAGGAGGTAATAATAATGACAGTTCTAGAAAAGATCGGACATTTACTTAAAAAGAAAAATGATAAAAATATTGCTCTTTTTATAGACGGTCCAAATGTTATAAGAAAAGATATGCATTTAGATTTAGACGCATTAAAAAAAGAATTAAAGAAATATGGAAAAATTAAAATAGGAAAGGTATTTCTTGACCAATATGCATCAGATAAATTAATTGAAGCAATGATTAATCAAGGATATCAACCAGTAATAACTTCTGGAGATGTAGATGTAACTATGGCATGTGAGGCCATTGAACAAATATTTAATCCACATATTGATGTTATTGCATTAATGACAAGAGATACAGATTTCAGGCCTGTTTTAGTTAAAGCAAAAGAACATGGAAAAGAAACAATTGTAATAGGAGGAGAGCCTGGATTTAGTATCGCATTAAAAAATACTGCTGATACTGTAATCAAAATGGATAACCTATAAGTTTAAATTGTTTTACATAAAAATTAATAATAAGAAAACTTTTGTTTTTTTAGAGGTGATTAAATGGAGGAACAAAAAAGAAGACCATTTGATGTTTTAAACACAGCATTAAACAACACAGTGGTTATTGGTTTAAAAGGTCATGTTGAATTTAGAGGAGTGATGGTATCTTATGATATACACATGAATATTGTTTTAGAAAAAGCTGAATTTTTAAAAGATGGTGAAGTTCAGAAAGGATTTGGAACAATATTATTAAGAGGAGATTCTGTAGTTTACATTTCTCCTTCATAACTTTCTTTTTATTCTAATTAGGTAATTGAAATACAACACATAATGCATCTTAATCCTATTCCATTTGAGCAGATAAGGAAAGGTGATAAAAAAATAGAAATATGGCTTTTTGATGAAAAAAGGCAGAATCTAAATATAAAATAACTATTGTTTTCTATAGAAGCCCGGAAAATAAAGAAAGTCTAAAAGTAGATGCTATTGAACTGGATAAATTCAAAACTTTTGAAGAAGCTTATGAAAATTATGATCTCAAAAAATATGAAAAAGGACATAAAACTATTGAATCTGCTAATAACTCAATGTATAAATACTATTCAAGAAAAGATGAAAAAAGTTTGGTGTGCTTGTAATTGAATTTAAAATTATAAGTTAATCTTTTAAAATAAACTAAGAATAATATTGATATGGGCCTGTGGCGCAGCGGTAGCGCGCCTGCTTGGCATAGCCTTTCTTTTAGGGAAAAGAAAGGACTCGGGAATGCAGGAGGCCGGGGGTTCAACGCGAAGCGTTGAGATTTTGAACGCAACGCGTTCAAAAAGGATCTCAAAATTCGAAGAATTTTGACTTCAATTTTGATTCGCAGAACAATTCCCCCCAGGTCCATTTTTTACTTTTAACCTTTTTCTTTCTTTAGAAAAGAAAGTAAAAGCTTTTAAACATTTGAAAAATGTTTAAAAATTTGACATCAAAGATGTCAAAAGCTCAACCAAAAAGAAAGATTCATAAAAATAAAAAAAGAAGAAAACTTAGAAAAGTTTTTCAATATCGGTCTGTTTCTTTTTCAAAACAGATTTAACAATATCTTGGCCTCCAAGACCTATTGCAATTCCCATTCCTAATCCTACTGCAATAAATACTGCTGCAATTGCTATTGTAAATGAATAAATCAATAGATTAATCGCTCCTTCAAAAACTCTTGTATTTGTGCTTGGATCTACAAATACTCCTAATGCCATTATTATTGTTATATAAACAATAAAGACTTCTAATGCAATACTCCACCAATTGGAAAATGCAATTTTACTACTTTCAACTTTATTGCTTAATAATTCCCCTACAAACATACCTATGAAAATTATTATTATTGCCATTCCAATCATTCTAATCCATTCTATTGAAGTAAGAACTAGATTTGTAAAGAATAATACATTCAATGTTTCTGCTGCAAAACCTAGGAATACAATAAATACTGCTAATTCAAATAAGAATGCTATTGTTCCTGTTATTGTAAATCCTAATAATGCATTATGTAATCGCTTTTCTTTAATTTTTCTTTCTATTCCTAACTTTTCAAATGCATGTCTTAATGCAATTCCAATAATTTTAGCTATTAATAATCCTACTATTACCCAAAGGATAGCATAAATCACGTTTAATGCATTTGCACCGAATTTTGTTGCTAATTCAGTCATAATGATTGAAGTATCTACCACCATATCACCTCTATTTTAATAAGTTTTATAAACAATCTACTAAAATAAACTTTATAAAGGTTAGTTTAAAATTTAAACCAATTACAAATGAATATAATTACAAATTCATAAACATTTTTATATACTTCTTAACAAATATTAAGTATGAAAAAGCACTTTTTTAAAAATCAAAAATTTAGAAATTTTACTATAAAACTAGCAGCTGGAGCTATGCTTTTTCAAAGCACATTGAGTTTTGCCCAACCTTTAATTGAAAAGGAACTATTAAATACTTTTTTAAAGAGAGATAATTATAATAATTATGAAGGTGATTATGGTATGGGAAATCAGCATTCAACAATTGAATCAAAAATAGATATTTTGATGAATTTTTTTGAAAACCAAAATTTTATTAGAAATAATGACGCATTAAAAAAAGATATTAAAACTGCCTTAGAAAATACTTCTGAATCATTAGAAATTGAAGCACAGAGAATTGTATACACTCTTTTACAAACACAAATAAATCCTGGAAGTAGATTTAATGCAATCCATAAAGAAACAAGAACTATCAAAACAAATAAAATACAAGAAGAATTTCTGAGAACCTACCATACCTCTATAATTATCCAAGGTAAAAAAAAAGAATTTGATGCACAACAAAAAGATAATATAATACAGATTGATAAATTATATGATCAATTTTTTGATAGGGGTTTTGTAACCCACGAAAAATTAACTGGAATTGTTCCTAGTAAAACAGAACCAAGTTTAGTTACAAATATGCCTATTATTGATATTTTAAATTCAGCACTAGAGGGTAAAGTCAGCTTAGATGCAATTATAAGTGGGTATGATTTTGGAGATGGAACATTATCTAATGTATCATTTAATGCTTCAAAAACTGCTGGAATTATTGGAAGTTCTTATGAAAATATACAAGGAAAAACGTATGAACAAATAAATAAAACCGAGATTTCAATTGAAGATAAGATATATCTCGTAAATATTGGTAATCCAAATCAAACAACATTTGATTTTGAAGATTATCTTAAACAATTTAGAAATGGAATTGTTTTTGATTTAATAAGATATGCAGATATATACTATGGTACAAATATGATCAAATATGAAATCACCAAAAATGAACAAGGAGAATTAACTTTAGACTTAAGAATAAACAATGAAAATAAAGATTTATTTTTTAACCAATTTACAAAGGATAGTAATTTTAGACGATGGATGATAGGTATGAATACGTTACATCCATTAATCGTCGAATCTTTAGAAGATTTAAGAATAACAACAGATGTAGATTGGAGAAACCCCACAACTGAAATGATAGATATAGTTACCAAAGGTTTTATCAATCTTCCAAATATTTTAATTGCATTGGAATTAAAAAATACATTTGGTGAATCAAATTCAAGATTACAAGAATTGTATGTACTAGCAAATAAAGAAAACTTAACATTACAAGATATTTATAAATTGAGTTTCATGGATAATAATCTAAAAACTGCTATCCAATCTTATTATAATAATCCAAATATAGTTTCTTATTCTTCAATACCTAATTATCTACAAGAACAGTATAAATTGGCATTCATATTGTGTGGTTTAACCTATGGTGTTAGTAATAGATATGGAGACCACAAAATAAGCTCCACTGAATTTAATGAAATAATGACAAAAGAAGGAAAAATGGGAGATTTTATAAAATACCCTATCAAAAACCACATTAATGCATATATAAATGCAGAAAAACTTCTTGGAGAACTAGAAAAATTTGCTGATTCAAAAGGATGGACAATGGAAAAAATGAGGAATCTTGTTTTAGAAGGAAAAGAAGAATCAAGAGAAATATTAGATAAAATGACAGATTTAGCTTGGATATATATAGTCAGATCTTCTGAAGACATAAATAAACAATTAAATCCAAATATAACAAAAAGAGATATTAGGAATTCACTTGAAAATATGAAAGATGAGAGAATGTTCTTCTTAATGTATACTGCTGCGGGCGGAAGATTAGGATTAAATTACTCCTTAATCTGCACTTGGAAAGAATGGGATTTTTGGACAAAACCAGAAGGACAAAAATTAAAGAACTCTTTAGAATCTCTTGGGGCAAATGGGTTTTATGTCCCTGAATTTGATTTTGATAAATTAACACAAGGAGTTACAAAACTACAATTATCTGTTGGTAAATCAAATGTTATATTAGACAAACGTGAAGGAGTTATAACTGGAGATTTAACAACTTTAAAAGAAGAAAATTTAGTAACAGTTCAATTATTATTCCAAAGAAGACAAACAAGAGATGGGCGACAAACATTAATTATAGATGATTTGACAGATAATTCATTTAATCTACAATTTAATACTCAAATATTTTATGGAGGAACATTTTTTAGTACAGATAAAAATAATAAATTAAATGAAAATAAAATTAAAGACGAAGAAGCAAAAAATTCATGGATTTATCTTTATGTAGTAAATTCTGAAGGGAAAATAGTTTCTTGTGAAATAACAAAAGCAGGAGAAGATGGAAAAATTGATTACACATTAGATGCAAGAAATATAGGAGAAGTTCCTGAAGAAGGATCATCAACTGAATATAAAATATATGCACTTCCATTTGAACATGAGTATATCAGATTAATGGAACCTGCAGATAATCCTACATTAGTTGGAAAAATAATAATAGGTTCAAGAGAAAAAATAACAGAAATGCCGGAAGTTAACATGCCTTCAGAGATACAAAACGTTTTAGTTGCTTTTACTGTTCCTCAATTAGAAACGGGAGCTGATCTAAATTCTTATCAAGAAACTGCGAATTATTTAAAAGAAGGATTAGAAAACATTACAATTGTTGCTAACTTATCTACATATGATCAATTCGGAGGAACAATTGCCTACAATAATTTAAAAACTAATTTTATTGCGAATATAGAAGAGTATCTACGACCTTTGATTAAGGATATAGATAGATCAGACCCTTACACAGATTATGAAGGTATGTTAGATGAAGTACTTACTGATTTAACTGCAAACAGAATTACAATTGATGAAGCATATAAACTATTATTTGGTAGAGACCCAATCTCCGGAGATCCAGTAAGTGAAGGAAGATTTGAAATTATTTCTGGTGCAATGGTTGGAAAAGCTAGATCTAGAGTTAATATTCGTGTGGTCCCGTCATACACATATGGTGCAATGTTTTCTACAAAAACTATAAAATCACTATATTCTGAAAACGGAATAAATTTTTATAGTTTTAAAGCGGGTTTTGAAACTACTGAATATGCAGCAGAAATACTCGGAGAAAGTGGAGAAATTATTGTGACTAGAGATGATATAAAAGAAATAACTAATTTTTCAGAAAAAGCATTAACTACAAGAGCAATAGCAGAAATGGGATTTCATATAGTTCCTTTAAAGACTATACTTACATTAAAAGCACTAAGAGAAGAAATATTATCAGATCTAGATTTAGAATCTATATTAAATAATGAAAAAGAAATAGAAAAAAAAATAAGATATGGAATAGGTGCTGTTGTCCAACCCTTAACTAAATCTGAATCCATTTTTGGAAAACTTTTAGATAAAACTGCAATATATGGAGGAGTAAAATTCTACGATGAAAAAAATATTGAAAGATTATATGGAGGGGGAATGATTTTAATTAATCCAATAAAAAATAATAATAATATTAAAATTGGCATAGGAACACATTTAGAATATACAACTCCTGAAGGAGTACTTGCAGGTGGTGGATATTTAACTATGTCTCCAAATATGAATTTAAATATTGATGTTCCAATAGGTAAAAACTGGGGAATTGGGGCAGATGCAAGTGCATTAGCTGTTTATAATAGAGAAGAGATTAATCAAAGACATATACTGGGATTGGGTGCAACTGGCACATTAGGAGTAAGTATAACAAGAAAAATAAATATAGGAAGAGAATCCTTCGAAATTAGATTAAGAGGAGAATTTAAAAATTCCATAATAAAAGAAGAAGACCCAATAAACCAATGGGGAATAGGAATAGAAATATTGAGGTAGATATATATGAAAGTAAATAAAACAGTTGTGATAATTTTAACATTAGTTTTAATTAGCAATATTTTTGCGGTTGAATCTGAAAATTTTAATTTTCCTCAAATAAAATTATATCAAATTAGAAACCCGGGCCCTCCTCCAGTATCAGGACCTCACACATATATTCAAACAAATCCTTTTCAAGTATATATGAGCGAAATAATATCTACTAGTTCTACTGTTCTTTCTGGTGATGAACCTAGTGATTTACCTATTAATGCAGTTATATGTGCGGGTGAAGTTAATATAGATGTTAATCTAAATGAAAATATCCAAACAAATCAAATGTATTTAGGAATGTCTGCACATATAGATTTAAATGGAATACAAGGAATGGGTTGTAATCCTTCTGCCCCAGGTAGCTGTTGTGCTCCCCCAGGAACCACAAATAATTTAAAAATTGTTTTTGATCAAGAAGGAATTAACAGATATTATTCTACTAGTGAAGGATGTTTTGCAGATGTATATCCCACTTCAAGCGGCTGTTATTATAATTCTTTTAATGATTTTTTAAATCAATTAACAAATGTAAGATTTTATCCAAAACAAGATGAAACAATAAATTATCCTAATTCTGGCGTAAATGTAAGTTTAATTTGCCAAGGAAATCTTAAAGTTTATATTGATGGGGCTTTGTTTTATAATGGCCCAATAGAAGATTACTCAAATTCATTTACAGTTTCTGAAATTGGTACACATGTTATTGATATTAATCTTGATGAAGTTAAATGTTTATATTTTTCTAAAAGATATGCAGATGGACAATTATGTACAAATAGTAGATACTCAGTTATAACAAAGTATTGTCTTCCTAGTCAAGGATCAACAAATTGTATAGATAATTTGTTCAGGTTTAATCCTAGTGAAACATTAAATTATCAATTTATAGTTGCAGATCCACAAATTGAAATTAATAATGTGTATGTGACTGATGGAAGTGGAAGCTCTCCAATTGTCATAAATCCAGGAGAAACACAAAATGTAATAATTCATTTATTCTTAAATAGAACTACTATGCCATTTAATATTACAAACATAATACCAAATAATCATGACTTTATTTTTACTCCAGATACTCCTTATAATATAGAAATTACTCCTCCAGGTTCAGGACCAGGTGAATTTTTATTTATAGTTGAAGGAACATTAGAAGCTTCTTTAACATATACTCCTGGAGACGAAATAAATTTCATATTATATTTTGATACTACTTCCCCTTATTGTAATGACCCGATAAATGAATGGGAAGTTGAAGTTCCTATTATTCAAGGACCTGATTTAATTGCAAGTTTAACGAGTCCTTTAGGCAATGGGATTATATATGCAAGAGAAAGAGACCTTGTTTTAATTAACATAAATACTTCAAATATTGGTTCATTAAACACTGAAAATACATCCACCACTATATTAAGATCAGATGTACCTCATTATTTTATGCCTGCTTATTATGAAGTTCCTAATTTAAATCCCAGACAAAGTCAAATTAATACTAATGAATTTACTTGTCCAGTAGGAGTTAATATGAATATTACCTTTACTGTGTGTGCTGATGTTTACAATAAAGTAAAGGAAATAAACGAAAATAATAATTGTGGAAATTTAACTATTGTTTGTGAGTCTCAAACTAACTTACGAGTTAGGGCTGACGTAGAAGAAATACATGTGGGGCCATTAATTTTATTTAGGGGTCCTTGTATTGTAAATGAAACACAGACGATTAACATTAGCACTTATTCAAATGGAATTTGTTCTGAAAATTCAAGCTGGACAAATGTTGTATTAAGAAGAGTAGATGGGTATGAATTAGATAATACAGATTATTCAGTTCCTCCATTACCTAATACTAATAATCCAAATCTACCTTTACATGCACCACATAGAGCCCCGAATACAGGAAGACCTTTTGGAGATACTTGGGGAACATGTATAGATTTTGCAACTGCATTAACTGCTCCTTTTTCAAGTGTAACACATGAATATTCATATTTAATAGAGGAAGAAGAAGACCATATTCTTACTATCTGTGCTGACTCAAGATTTAATGTAATGGAATCAAGAGAAGATGATAATTGTGTAAATATACTATTAGAATGTGTCCCTCCAGAACCCGTAGACATAGATGTCTTTTGCACAGATTTAGAAATTGAAGAAGGAGGAAGTGCAGAGGGAGAATGGGGAGTTTTATATAATGGTGATGAGATAATTATAAATGTAGGTGGAGTAAATTGGGAGGGGAGTGTAATTCCTAATTATTTCCCTATTAGTGAATCAACAAGAATTCCTCCTAATTATATTAAACGAATAAAATGGAACTGTGGTGCAGATTCATACCGAAGTACTTACACCATATTTGCTAATTGGACTGATCCAACAGGAATTCCTATGTATGAAGAAGCCGAATGTACAGTAACCTGTGGGTTCGTATGGTATTGCCCAGATTATTTGTAAAATTAAACTGTTTTTTCCTTTTTTAATTTTATCAAAACATTTATATACTCAAAAAGACACTAAATAATACATGAAACTTAAAAATAAAACTATAAAGATTATTGGAAACATTATGTTGTATACTGGAATGGGTTTTGCATTATTAAAAGGAATAATGCCCAAAACTACTAATGCACAATATATAAATAATTCGTATTATTCAAATACTTCAAGTTCTCAAGTAGATATTAAAAAATTAGATATTGAATTGAATGACAGAGGACAAAATAAAGAAAACATATTAGAATTAACAGAAGGTATTGAATTTGTTGGGGTTGGTTCTGATTTGAATAGTTTTGTAGGGCCCTTAATAGATAATTTGCTAAATTCTTCAAAAAATATGGCAAGTTATTCAGCCAATTATGTTTTTTTTGCAAATAATTTAAATATCAAAAATAATTTTATATTAGAAATACAAAAAGGAATTATTCCTTTATTATCTAGAATAGATAATATCTATGTTAATCAAGCTAACCAAATAATAAATAAATTAAGTAATAATGAAATAAACATGAGACAAGCATTTTTAGAAATATTTGGAAGAGATCCAGTTACTGGTGAAAGAATCCATAATCTTGGGATAGAACCTTTAGTTTCTTCTTTAATTATAACAATAAACGAGGAAAAATCAGACATTATTATGCAACCAACAAATTCATATTTTCTAAGAGGAACAATAAATCCAGAAGCATTATGTCCAGATGGTTCAAAACCAAAATATAAAGGAATAGTTTTTGAAAAAGCAACTTTAGATGCAGGAATAACAATTTACAAACCAATTTCTGAAAATATAATATTTAAAGATATTATAAATGAATTTATAGGAACAACTATATGTACAAATTTAAGAGGTGAATTTCAATTTGAAATAACTCCTTTGCAAACATATTTTACAGCTATTGCAGGATTAGATCAAAATTTAAAATACAGAGATAGAGACGAAACAATAAACTATAAAGAAGATACTGAAAAAATAAAAATAAAACCAAGATCAAGAGGAGAATTAGGTTTTAAATTAGTTTTTCAAAATGCCAATTTTGGAAATGGAAAATACTTTCTGGGATTAGGAACTATGTATGCAGATAGCAAATTCATAACTATTACAAACTGGGAAGAAATCCATGGAGGGGCAACAGTATTTTTACAATTTCCAGAAATATTAACAATCCAAATCGGAGCAAATGGAAAAATAGAAAAAAATCCCAAATATACATATTATGTTTTAAGTCCTGTTATTAGAACTGATTTAACTATTGGAAATAAAGATAAATTTGAGGTAGATTTAGTTTTACAAACAAGAGACAATAGATACTTTGGATCAATTTCTGCTGGAAATGAACATTTAAAATTTGGAATATTAGGTTCAGCAGGAGAAGGAAATTCAAGTTTAGGATTAAGTGCTGAATGGATCTTTTGTGATATCTTATTTAATCAATTTTAAATGATTCTTCATTTTTTGGAATTATTATTTCAACTTGTTTAAGATGTTTTTGAATATCCTGCGCTAACTCATCAATTTTTCTTGGTTCACCATGCATTAAAAATACTTTTTTTAATCCTTTAATAGATTTAGTGAATTTAACTAATTCATCATGATCAGAATGTCCTGAAAATGGAACAGTTTCAACTTTCATTCTAACTTCATATTCTTTTTTATCTTCTCCATGTCCTAACTCAACATATTTTTCCCCATCTATCAATTTTCTACCTAATGAACCGTCTACTTGATAACCAACAATAATCAATTTATTTTTAGGATCTTCAATTAATTTTTGTAAATAAGTTAAAACTGGGCCACCAGTTAGCATACCAGATGTTGATAAAATAATACAAGGTTCTGATAAAACATCACTTCTATCTCTTGTTTGTGGTATTTTATAAAAAGGACTTTTGAATGGATCTTCATCACTCATTAAAATTCTCATTTTAATTTCTTCTTTTGCATAAATAACATTATGCCTATAAATCCTATTTGCCCTATTCACCATGCCATCTGTGTAAATAGGCACCTTAGGTAAAGCTCCAGATCTCATATAACTTTCAATAACCATCATTATGTTTTGTCCTCTCCCAACAGCAAATGTTGGAATTAAAACATACCCTCCTGCAATTAAAGTTTCTTTAATTGATTCAATTAAATTTTGAGATGCTATTTTTAAAGAAGGTAATTTATCAGTTTTTCCCCCATAAGTTGATTCTAAAATTAAATTTTTTGCTTTAATTCCTAGTTGAGCACCTTCAGTTATTTTTGTTTCTCTTAAATTTAAATCACCAGTATATAATAAATCACATTTATCCTCTACTTTAACCATTGCTCCCCCCAAAATATGTCCAGAATTATATAAAATGAAGGAAAACATTCCTTTTGATTTTATTTTTTCTTTATATTCTACTTGTTGTGTTTTTTCTAAAACTTTTTCAACATCTTTTGTTGAAAACTCTTTTTTTTCTTGTAGTCTTTGATAATCAGATAATAATAACTGCATTAGATCCCTTGTTGGTTTTGTAGCATAAATCTTAGCACTTTTTGACCTTTGTATAATGTGAGGTAAATATCCTATATGGTCTAGATGTGTATGAGTAGGAACAATATATTTAATGCGTTTAAAATCTTTTTTAGGAATTATTGGATATTCAATCGGATCCCCTAATTTTATGCCGCAGTCAAGCATTATTTGTTTTGTTTTAGAAAGAACATTAATACAACTTCTTCCAACTTCCTGCGCTCCACCATAAAAAGTAATTTCCACAATTTAATTTTAAGTAATATATTTATATTTCTATTTAAAACAAACACAAACTAATAAAAAGCTTAATAAAATATATTACTAAGGTGATATTTATGGGCTTTACAAATTTAAAATACAAACCAAAAGAAAATGATTTAATATGCAAATTTTATGTTGAGCCAGGGAAATTAAAAAAACAATTAACTTTGAAAGAAGCAGCAGAACACATAACTGCTGAATCATCAATCGGAACATGGACAGATGTTGGGGGTATTTCACCAGCATTAAGAAAAAAAATAACTCCACATATATTTTATATTAATACAAAAGATAAAACAATAAAAATTGCTTATCCTTCTGGATTATTTGAAACTGGAAATATGTCACAAATAATGAGTGCAATAGCAGGAAATATTTTTGGAATGAAAGAATTGAAAAACTTAAGATTATTAGATATTTCATTTCCAAAAGATATCATAAAATCATTTAAAGGACCAGAACATGGAATTGAAGGTATAAGAAAAATTGCTAAAATCAAAAAAAGACCTTTTTGTGGTACAATTGTAAAACCAAAAGTTGGAAGAACTGCTAAAGGACACGCACAATATGCATATGAAGCATGGAGTGGAGGATTAGATTTAGTAAAAGATGATGAAAACTTAACAGATATGAAATTTAATAAATTTGAAGAAAGAGTAATAAGAACTTTAGAAATGAGAGATAAAGTAGAAAGTGAAACAGGAGAGAAAAAATTATATGTTTGCAATGTGTCTGCTGAATCTAATGAAATGCTAAGAAGGGCACAATTTATAAATGATCATGGAGGAAGAATAACTATGATAGATATTTTAACATGCGGATGGGCAGGATTTGAAACTTTGAGAAATCATCACCCTAATCTAATAGTTCATGCACATAGAGCAGGACATGGGATGTTTACACATAATCCAAGAAATGGGATGACAATGCTTGCTGTTGCAAAAATAGCCAGATTAATCGGCTCTGATTCATTACATATTGGAACATTTGGGATGGGAAAAATGAGAAGTGAATATAAAGAAGAATTGAACATACGAGACGCATTAGTTAAAAAAAGAATAGATGAAAATGATAAAGAACATGTTTTAGAACAAAATTGGCATAACATTAAATATGTAATGCCTGTTTCTTCAGGTGGATTATATCCAGGAGTTATACCTGAAACAATAAACAGGGGCGGAACCGACCTATTTTTACAAGCAGGCGGAGGAGTTGCAGGCCACCCAAATGGAGTTAGATCAGGCGCTAAAGCAATGCGCCAAGCAATAGATTCATTTATGAAAAAACAAGATATTTTAGAATATGCAAAAGAACACAAAGAATTAGGCGCTGCAATTAAAAAATGGGGAATTGGCAAAAGAATAGTTTATTATGAGTGATAAAAATGATAAACTCTGATCAAAAAAAATTGATTGAAAAAAACCCATTAGCATTTGCAACTGCAGATAAACATGGAAATCCTAATGTTATTGCAGTAGCTGAAGTTAGAGTTATTTCAGATAATGAATTAATAATAACTGATAATTTTATGGTACAAACAAAAAAAACATAAAAGAAAATACTAATGTTTGTCTAGCTGTTTAAAAAGGAGAAGAAGGCATTAAATTAATTGGTAAAGCGCAGTATTTTGAGCAAGGAAAATGGAAAGATTTTGTAAAAAATATGCCCGGGAATAAAAGTCTTCCTTCTAAAGGCGCAATTTTAGTGAAAATAGATAAAACAATTAAATTATCTTAGTCTGTACTTAAACTGGTTTAATAGAAAATTTGTTCGTTCAAAAGAACAAAAATAACTACTTTTGTTCGTTCAAAAGAACAAATAAGTTTATTTTATCTATTTTTTGATTAATTGTTCGTTCAAAAGAACAAAAACAACTACTTTTGTTCGTTCAAAAGAACAAACATTTAAATACCTAATGAATCAAACTAATTATATGGAAAAACCAAATATTACACAATTCATTAGAAATTCTAAATTAGAATATGAAAAAACAAGCCAATCATACAAAGAATATAAAAAACGGTTTATATATAATGAACTCAAGGGAAGAATGATTATTTTATATGGTATGAGAGGAAGTGGAAAAACAACTTTAATGTTCCAAAAATATCTTGAAACAAATGAAGATAATAGAATATATTTGCACGGAGAAGAACTATCTATTTTAAGAATAAATATCTTAGATGCGATAAAAGAAACAGAAAGAATTATAGGTCAAAATGCAGTAATTTTTTTAGATGAAATAAATGCTATTTCTAATTGGGATGAACAAATAAAAATAGCATATGATAAATATCCTAAAATGTTATTTTATATAAGTGGCTCTTCTTCAATTAATCTTTTAGAATCAAAAAAATTATTAGCACGAAGAGCAATCTACATATCAATACCTATGTTAAGTTTTAGAGAATTTATATATTTAAAATATAACATATTACTGGATAAATTCAAATTAAATACAGAAGACCTATTAAGAAGCTCAATGCATTATGATATTTATATCCAAAATAAACTTAAAGAATGGGATATATTAAAACTTATTAATGAATATATACAAACTAATTCTCCATACCTTCTTGAAAATGATAAATCAACATTAGCAGATCTTGTAGAAAAAGCAATTTTTTCAGATATTGCAAAAATTAGAAATATTGAAACTTCAACTTTATCTAAATTTGAACGACTTATTTTGATCCTTTCTGTATCTACAAAAACCAGTTACGAAACAATAGCAAAAGATTTAGGAATATCAAAAAGTGTTGTCTCTGAAATGTTAGATTTGTTAGAAAAAGTTGAAATAATAAAACGTGTTTATCCTTATAAAAAAGGAAAAACAGTAGCAAGAAAACAATGGAAATATTATTTTACAATACCTATAATACGTGAATTATATACAAAAAAAATGTCAATACCAGAATCTGAACTAAAAGGAACTATGAGAGAAGATATATTTGTAGCTAATTTTGAAAAAATATTCTATCATGAAACTATTGATTTTGTTTTTGACGAATATCTTATTGAAATTGGTTCAAAAAATAAAACATTTAAACAATTTAAAGAAATAAATACCAAATTATATAAAATAATCATATATGAAGGAGTAGACATAATCAAAAAAGAAGATATAATAAAAATGCCTTTCCATATTTTCTATTCAATAATTTAAACGGATAAAAACACATAAATAAAAAATCGTTAATTCAAGAAATTATGCATTAAGAGTATTAAAAACTCATATAGTACTTAAATTCAAAGACTAATGCTTAAATATTCTTTGATATTAAAACTTTAATATAAAATTTATTAATTAATGACTATTATTAATGAGTAATTCAGGTAATTAAAATGGCATTAAGACAAAGTATCTGTGTATTCGTGGGTCATGTAGATCATGGAAAAACTTCTATTTTGGATAAAATTAGAAATACAGTAGTAGCTTCAAAAGAAGCTGGCGCGATCACACAACATACATCTGCAAGTGAAGTCCCAAAAGAAGTTTTATTAACTATTTGTAAAAATCAATTAGAAAAAATGAACTTAGAAATTAAATTACCTGGAATTTTATTCATAGACACACCAGGACATGAAGCTTTTACATCTTTAAGAGAACGTGGGGGAAGTTTAGCGGATTTAGCTGTCCTAGTTATTGATATTAATCAAGGAATACAGCCACAAACAATTGAAAGTATAAAAATATTAAAACAAAATAAAACTCCTTTTATAATAGCAGCAAATAAGATAGATTTATTACAAGGATGGACTTCTAAAACTAGTTTTTGTTTTATGGACAGTTTAAAACAGCAATCAGAATATACAAAAGAACTATTAGATAATAAAATTTATGAAGTAGTCGGAAAAATGTATGAGTATGGATTTGATACTGAAAGATTTGACAGAATACAAGAAATGACAAAACAAATATTAATAGTTCCCATGAGCGCCAAAACAGGAGAAGGATTAGCAGAATTATTATTATACATTTCAGGCATAAGCCAGAAATACTTGGAAAAAAACTTAAACATTGAAGTTAAAGGAAAAGGTAAAGGCTCAATCTTAGAAGTTAAAGAAGAAAAAGGATTAGGAACAACTATTGATGTAATAATATACGACGGAACAGTAAAAAAAGGAGATGATTTTTTATTTGGGACATTAAAAGGAGTTAAAAAAACAAAAATAAGGGGAATTCTAAAACCAACTTTGCCAGGACAAAATATTAAAGACAAATTTATTTATGTTGACGAAGTTCACGCTGCATCTGGATTTAAAATATTTGCACCAGATTTAGAAGATGCAATACCTGGATCTCCTTTCTTGATACTTGAAAATGAAGAAAAACAAACAAAAGAAATTGAAGAACAATTAAAAAAAGTTTTATTTGAATCAGAAGGTGCAGGAGTAATAGTTAAAACTGATACTTTAGGTTCAACAGAAGCTTTAATAAAAATGTTAAAAGGAGAAAACATAAATATAAAACAAGCAGGAATAGGCAAAATAACAAAAACTGATATAATAGGAGCAAAAGCTGTGAAAAATATGGATAAATATTTAGGAGCTGTTTTAGGATTTAATGTTTCAATAAATGAAGATGCAAAAGAATATGCAAAAGAAGATGAAATAATTATTTTTGAAAGTAATATAGTTTATGATTTAATCGATAAATATAAAGACTGGGTTGAAAAAGAAAAACAAAGAGATAAAGAACTAGTAATGAAAGGATTAATTTGGCCAGCTAAAATACAAATTTTAAGAAATCATATTTTCAGAGTTAGTAAACCTGCGGTTTTTGGTGTGGAAATTTTAGGAGGAAAAATAAAAACAGGATTTAAAATAATAAACTCTAAAGGAGAATTATTAGGAGAAATAAAAGCAATACAAAACAAAGGAGAAAGTGTTAAAGAAGCTTTAAAAGGAATGCAAGTTGCTGTTTCAATGGAAAAACCAATTGCAGGGAAAGACTTTAATGAAGAAGATATTTTATATACTAACATAAATAGAGAAACAGCACGTATAATAAAAACGAATTTTTCGGATGATTTAACAGAAGATGAAAAAAAACTTTTAAAAGAAATAACTGATCTAACTGTTATGAAAATATTTTAAACTATCTTTTACTTTTTGAAAAGATTTTAAATGTTAAAAGAAACATTTATAAACAATTGTTAGTACTAATATATTTATGTGTAGTAACTATAAAATAACTTATGATGCAATACAAATAGGTAGAAAAGAATTTGTAGTGAAAGTTATACAACACGAAACGCAAATTAGTTCTTCAATTGTTGGTGAATTAAAAACAAATACTAAGTTTGAATATTGTAAATTAATTACTGAAGAAGACTTACCTAAAATAAATATTGACGCCTTTTGTAAAATATTTTCATTAGATTCAACAGAAGAACGATTAGAAGAATTAAAGAAAATTACAAAATCTATATTTATATTTTTTGACATTCCAAGAGAAGAATGGGATCAAAGAATTGAACAATCAATGAATTTTTTAGATATGTGGACAGAACAATTTAGAAAAAATGGAACAATTAAAGTCCCTGATACTATAAAATCCCACCTAAGAAATAATTTCCAAGATATACTATTAAATTCTGAATTCAAATTAAAATAATAACTACTTATCTTCCCCAATCTTTATTTACACGCGCTTGGATTATTTTGATTTCATCAGGAGTTAAATGTTTGAATCTGCCTTGTAATTTTAAATACTCTTCAACTGGTTTAAAAGAAGGTTGTACTGTAATTTTTTCGTTATTAATATCTCCATTTTCTATTTCATTTAATTTCCATAATCCTGTTTCAACAGCTAGTTTAGCTAATTCAACTGTTAATTGAGGATCATATTTCCAACCTGGAACACAAGGAGATAAAACATCAATAAATCTTGAGCCTTTAATATTAAGTGCTTTTTTAACTTTATTTTCTAAATCAATTAAATATCCTGTGCTTGCTGATGCAGCATAGGGAATTCCGTGTGCTGCTGCGATTTTAACCATAGGTTTTATTGGTTCTTGTTTTCCTCTAACTTCTTCTCCTATTTGTGAGGTAGTTGACCATGCATATTGGGGTGTTTGTGAACTTCTTTGTATGCCCGTATTCTCATAAGCACCATTATTATACATAATATATAGGATATCTTCGTTTCTTTCCCATGAACCTGATACTGCTCCAAATCCAATATCTGCTGTTCCGCCATCTCCTGCAATAACAACAACTTTTGTATGATCATTTCCTTGGGCTTTTAATGCTCTTGAAACACCTGAAGCTACTGAAGCTCCATTTTCAAAAGTAACATGAATATAAGGAACTTTCCATGCACTTCTTGGAAAACATACTGAGAATATTTCAGAACATGATGTTGTATTAACAACTATACAGTCTTTACCTATTGCACGCATTATTGTTCTAATAGCTAAAGCTGCACCGCATCCTGCACAAGCAGTATGTCCTGATGTAAAAATATCGTCTTCTCTTTTAAATACTACCATTTTTTCACCTTAAACAAATTTCCTTTTTATTTTATTTTCTTTTAAATCTTCAAATATATTTTTAGCTGTTTCAACTGTTACATCTTTTCCTCCTAATCCTCCAATAAATGAAGAAATAGGAACTTTTTGATCTGAATCATAAATAGCTGCTAATACATCTGTATACAATGGAGGATGTCCTCCTAATGTTGTTGCTCTGTCAAATACTCCAACATGTTTTTTATTTTTTAATATTTCTTGAACATCTTTATATGGAAATGGCCTATAGGATTTAATTCTTAATAAACCAACTTTTTCACCTTTATCTCTTAGTTCATCAATTGCTTCTTTTACATTTCCACAAAATGAACTCATTGCAATAATAATTCTTTCAGCATCATCGCATTTATAATTTTCAATTAATCCATTCCCATAATTTCTATTAATTATCTTACTAAATTCTTCTTCTGTTTTTTTAATTGGCTCTCTTGCATTATCAACATCATTAGCAAGATCTTCTCTAAAATCTTGTAAATATTGTGGAGTTGAATAAATTCCTAATGTAATTGGATTATTTGTATCTAATTTAAATTCTGGTTTGAATTTTGGTAAAAACTTTTGAACAATCTCTTTTGATGGAACATCTATCTGTTCAACTGCATGAGTTAAATAAAATCCATCAATACAAACCATTACTGGTAATAATAAAGATTCTGCTAATTTATATGCTTGAGGTAATGTATCAACTGCTTCTTGATTACTTTCACACATTAAAATTATCCATCCTGAATCTCTTTCTGGTATTATGTCTTGATGATCACACCAAATTCCTAAAGGAGAATTTAATGATCTATTTGCAACACACATAACAATTGGCAATCTCATTCCCGCTACTGCATATAAAACTTCATGCATTAATGCTACACCTTGTGATGAAGTAGTTGTAAATGTTCTCGCACCTGTTGCGCTTGCGCCTGCTAATGCTGAAATTGCTGAAAATTCTTGTTCTACTGTTATATACTCTGGTATTTTACCATCTGCATAATATTTTTGTAATTTTTCAGCAATATGTGTAGATGGAGTTATTGGATAGCAAGCTAATACATCTGCTTCACAATTAACTATCATATCTGCAATCGCATGACTTCCTTCTAATGTTTTTACCATTTTATCTACCTTTACTTTTATTTTTAAAATGATCATATATTCTTATTAATACAATTATAAATAATGGAGAGGTAATTGTTCCTCCCAACATTAATAAAAATGAAATTGGAGTTAATATTAAAATAAACTCATTTTCTTGTAATCCAAATAATGGAGAAAATATAGCTATTAAGACTAATATTGTGGCAAGAAGCAAAAATACTACTGGGATTAATCCAATATATAATAATTTTTTATCTGTTATCTTCATTTAATTCTACCTCTTTATTTTTCCTCTTTTTTGTGTGTTATACATTTAACAGGACAGATTCTTTCACAAATCAAACATCCTTTACAATAATCATAATTTATATGCGCACCAGTTTCATCTACTTCAATAGCGCCATCTGGGCAATGTAATGCGCATTGTGCGCATTTAATACACTTTGATAAATCTATCGAAGGTCTTTGATCTCTCCATGATCCTGTTTTATTTTCTTTAGCAGTATCACATTTTGAATGAGGAACTTTTGGGACCTTTATTTCTTTTGTTTTGTCTTTTTTTTGCGCCATTTTTACACCTTAACTATTTCACAACAACCTTTAAAGGCAGCTATATTTTTATCTGCCATATTTTTATCATCAAAAAATTCATTGACTGCTTTTTCTAAACATTGAGAATCAACCCAGTCTACTAAATTAACAAATGCGCCTAACATAGCAGTATTTACAATTGGTTTACCAATTTTTTCTAATGCAATTGATGTTGCATCAACTGTGTAAACTTCTCCAACTTGTTTAGATTTTAATTTTTTTTTGCATTGTTCAGAAGATAAATGTGTATTCACTATTACTGTCCCTTCTTTTTTTAATCCTTCACAAACATCAATTGAATCGATTAAAGTTGGATCTAAAACAACTATATAATCAGGAGTATAAACATTCTGATGCACTCTTATAGGTTTATCATCTATTCTACAATATGCTTGAACTGGAGCCCCTCTTCTTTCTACTCCGAAATAAGGAAAACTTTGTGAAGATTTACCTTTAAAGCCAACTGCTATTGCTAATAATTCAGCTGCAGTTACTGCTCCCTGTCCTCCTCTACCGTGTATTCTAATTTCAATCATATAAAAACCAATATTCCTTAATACTCTTATTTCAAAAGAAAAACATATAAAACAATAGGATTAACTTCTTAAAAATGTCATTCTACTTTATGAAAAACTATTTGTGAAACATGCATACCTTTACTTAATTTTATAGGAAAGGGTGCTACGTTCACAATTTCTAATACTATTGCATTTTTAGACCCAGGATGGTGGATAGAACTTGTAATATGAACTGTTAATCCCATACGTGCATACCTACTTCTACCTTCTAATCTACCTGCAATATCTTTATCAATGAGTATTTTTTCTTTTGTTATACCTAAACACATTTCTTGACTTTTTAAAATTATGAAATCTTTTTTCACTTTTTTAAAAACTTGTGTATAACTTATATTATCTAAACATATTGGTTTTTTAGAATTAATATATTTATCTTTAAACACCCAAAAAATACTATCTAATGTTAAATCAACTGATGATTTATCAATTTGAGATTCTTTGATATTTGGCTCAAATTTAATTTTACCTTTTTTCATATATTCTTTGATTGCATTTTTTGATAAAATAGTCATTTAACCACCTAAACCTTAATATAAAGAACATTTATAAAGGTAAAACTACCTTTTTTAATTATGTTTATATCCCAGTTACAATTAAAAGATCAGGAACTTGAAGAACTCACAGCACATACTATAATGGGTAATAGAAAAGAGATTGAAGATACTATGTTAAAATGGTCAATTGAGAATAGAAGTATAATTAATAGAGAAAGATTTGAATGGATAAGTGGAGGAAATTCAGGACTTTTAGATTTATCAAATGAACATCTAGAAAAACATCCTGAATTAAAAGAAGAATTGGAAAGAAGAATGAAAACATATGTTAATTCAAGATTTATGGGTGTTTATGATTCAATGAAAAAATATGGTGTTTTGGATTATGTTGCAGGTTTAGAAACAATTAAAGATAAAGAATACGCATTTATAGTTGTATATTCAAAAGGAAATGAAGGATTAAAAGAACTTGGGGAATACAAGAAACAGGGAATATCTACTTTTCAAAAATCTTCTAAATTAGAAGAATATGTCCCTACTATAGTACAGAGAGACATAAACATTTCTGAATCAACATATACAAAAAGAGACTATTATAAAACCCATACACCAGTTGAAAAAAGATCTATGGGGCAATATATATCTCAAAATAAAGAGGCATCTTTAATTAAGGAAAGTAATTCTTTTTTAAATACTTTTGATCTGTATAGTTTATTTAATGAGGAAGAAATGATAGGTATTTTAAATATTGAAATGCGATTAAATTTAGAAAATCATATTTTTGATGTAGGTAATGATGAATTGATTTTACATAAAGAAGGAGATGTAATAAAAATAAAAAAAGAGGAAACGGGTTTAAAAATAACTATAACTAATAATGATAATAATTCAATAAATCATTTTATCCCTAAACCTTCTGAAGGAGATACAATATTTTTTACAATTGAAGGGGTTGGAACTTTTATTATATACTCAGACTTAACTTTTGAAATATCAAATGCTGCTGCCCATATTAATATGGAACAGAATAGGTTCTATGATGAACAAGGAGAATTAAGATCCGAAACATCTTTCGGAGATATAATTATTACTGAAATTCCTGGTGAAGGAAGTGATATATCTGAGTATATTAAAGTATCTTCTAATAATATTATTTTAAGTGATGGTGGAAGGGGAAAGATAAGCTTTGATGTGGATGTAGTAGAAAATGATGAAGTATTAACATTAATTAGTGAAATATTAAAAAATAATGAATTAAATACATTAACTCAAATAAAAAATATATTCAATTCACCAGATATAAAAATAAGAAATTTAGATTTAGATCTTGTTTTTCCAATAGAAGGTAATGAATTTACAATTAATTTAAAAAATGCAGGTAGAGAAATCATAGAAACAGAAGATAATTTAAGAAAAATAACCATAAATGGAATATTAAATATATCCTACCTTGGGATTGAAATAAATAATTTAGATTTATTTATAGAATCCTCTAAACCAATTCAAAAATCAGGCAAAGGAGAAAGAGTAATGGGTGAAGAAGGAAAAGGCACACATATATATTCAAAAAATGGAGGTATTGATATCTATTTTGGACCAGAACTAGAATGGACAGATATATTAAAAAATAAATATTTAATAATTAATTCTTTATCTAATAAAACGTTTAAAGGAGAAATTCATTTTGATAAAATTATGACAGTTTTAAAAGAGGGTGAAGAAAAGGCAATTTTTGGAGAATTATATAAATTATTTCCAAATGGGATTAAAACAGATGGAACTGAAATTAAATTACTTTTTGATATATTAGAAAGAAAAGAAAGTATATCAAAATTACAAAAGTTAAGCTTTTTTGAAAATATAAATATACAAGAAATAATTGATAAAATAGCAAGAGAATTTTCTCAAACAATGGCATATTCAATTAAAACATATGCTCCTAGGAACGAACTATTTGGTGATAAAGGTATTTGGAGAGGAGGAATAGGTGCAGTAGATTATTCTTCAAAAGGAATTAATGTTACTGGGGAAATTTTAAATTTAAATTTAAATTACGGAAGAAATTTTAGTGCACATGTTGGAACTTCCTTTTATAAATTAGATTTAAATTATAATCCAATAAATGCAGTAAATTTAAGTATTTCTAAACATAGTTTTGGAATATCTCCATATATATTTATTGAATCTTCACCAAGAATTGGAAATTTTGAAATGAATAATTTATTATTTGGTTCTTATAATGTATTAGACACTGAAAAACTTCTAAAAGGTTCAAAAACATTAAGAGTAGATGTTAATGTTGCTGATAAAAAAATACTCTCAAATATCAAATCTATATCTAATAGATTAATAGGAGTTTATGGAGAAACAAATATATCATATAATTTCAAAGATGATCTTAAATTGGGAGTTGGAATTGAAATTAGTCCAACATTTAATTACGTAGAGGAAGAGTATGCAATTAGATTAGACCCGTATATAACTACTACTTTGCCATATGATTCAGAACTAAAATTAACCTGGTATGGAGGTAATGAATATAACTTATCTTTAATGCACTCACATAATTTAAATACATATGGTAATTTAGATTTAACAACTGGAACTAATTCATTAGTGGCAAACACTAATTTATATTTTAATACTGGTAACAATTTTACTTCTTTTAAATTTAGAATTAATCTACAAACAGGAATAAAACAAAGAATAGGTTCATTTAGTGGGAATCTTGGGGTTAGTTCTGGGCCCCTTTCAATTAATCTTGGATTAAACCAATTAGGAGAATGGGATTTTGGAGTTGGTTTTGATGTTTTTAGTATAATAAACCATTTAACCCCAAATTAAAATTATTTAACTGAAATTTTACCATTTTTTCCAGTTGAAATTTGTAATTCTCCTCTAAATTCTGTTACCCATCCATCTTCAATTTTTATTTTATCTCCTTCTTTAACTTTGTCTACGTCGTCTTCCCAAAGAGTCATTTTTATCTCTCCATCTTCACATTTTAATTTAGCGCTGGCTACTCTTGTTTTTTTACCAAATTTAGTAATAACTTCTCTTGCTTCTTCTTTTTCAATTATTTCTCCTTCCAAAGTTGCATTAGAACCTGGGGATAAATCTTTCATTTTTGTCATAAATAAATCACCTTATATATTCTTCTACCCTGTATACCTTTCCCCTGTACAAGATTGAACTTGGATCATCATAGAATCTCCTTGTATGTGAATATACGCAATATTCAAATGATCCAACAGTACAAGACAAAGGATCTAAGATATAATACCCATTCTCATTTTTTAGAGCATTAAATCTATGAGCAGTATATACATTATCATATGTGTAAATCTTTAAAAGAGTATAGTTCTGTTTGTGATTTATTAATTGTGAGTTTAGATACAATATTTTAAATAAAGAAGCAGATTCTTTACAGTTTAAATGTTCTTTATAAGATACTTCTATTGTTTTTAAATAAATCTCCTCAATTGAATTCATATCTTTACTTGATTTTAAATCTGCATCAGACAAATAGTTCATTAATACATAATCTTCATAACTATATAAACTATATTGACCAATTCCCCTTTTTATTTCTAATGCTTCTTTTGGAAAGGGCAGATATAATTTTTGATTCCTAATATATTGAACTACCTTTACTTCTTCAAGATTACAGTAACCCATTAACCCCATAAGACAATATGGATTTTGTTCTACAATCCTTGTGGTGGAATATATCATCTCTGTTCCTTTTGAATAAAATTCTTTAGTGAATATATCATCTATTGCATAAATTGATGAAAATAATAAAATGAAACAGAATAATATTTTTAAGTTATTATTTGATAATAATTCCATTATATTTATTAGACTGTCGACCTTTTTATTACTATCTAACACTCTTAAGTAGATATTGCTCTAATTCTATTGGATTCAATGCTTCTAATGCTTTAATCGCAAATTCTATTTTTGTTTCACTTTCAGAATAAACACTTAATATCACTTCTCCTTTTCTAACTTTGTCTCCTGCCTCACGATGTAAAACTATGCCTGCACCTATATCTTTTGGAGAACCTGCAGCTCTTGCTATTTTTGATAAAATTTTACTATCAACATGCCCTATTCTTCCAGATTTTTCTGCTTTTACTTGATATATATATTCACCAATAGGTAATTCATCTATTTTAATTCTTGGGTTTCCTCCTTGTTCTCCTATTATCTCCCTAAACTTCTTTAATGCTTTTTCATTATTTATTAAATCCTCAGCAATTGCCATTCCTCTTCCTTTTGGTGCTTTACCTGCTAATTCTAATAATCCTCCAGCCAATGCACAAGATTTTTCTCTTAAATCATAAGGTCCTTTTCCCTCTAATACTTCTAATACATCTTTACATTCTAATGCAGGACCAATACCATTCCCTATCGGATCACTACCATCAGTTATTACTGCTTCTATCTTCATACCTAATTTTTTTCCTATATTTATAAAATCATTTGCCAAATCTTTTGCTACATCCATGTCTTGGAATTTTGCACCTCTTCCAATGGGGATATCTATTATTACGTGAGTGGCATTAACTGCTTTTTTCTTAGATAAAACACTTGCAAGCACTACTCCTTTTGGATCCAAACTCAAAGGATGCCGTATTTTAATTAATTTGTCGTCAGCTGCTGCTAAATTCATTCCCCCTCCCCAAACAATAGCCCCTTTTGTTTTAAGTACTATTCTTTTCAATTCATCCATCTGAATATCCACAGGTGCTAAAACTTCCATTGTATCTGCTGTTCCTGCTGCACTTGTTATCGCCCTTGAAGAAGACTTTGGGATATAACATCCTGCTGCTGCAATTATTGGTACAACAATCATTGTTGTTCTATTTCCCGCAACTCCCCCAACACAATGTTTGTCTAAAATTGGTTTTTTGTGTAAATTTAATGTATCTCCTGAATTTACAATACTATTTGCTAATGAAACAGTCTCCTCATAATTAACTCCTCTAATATACATCGCACTTACAAATGCCGCTAGTTCAACTTGACTTAACCGATTATCCATTAAATCTTTTATAATAACATTCATTTCTTTATCTTCTAAAAATTTACCATCTAATTTTTTTCTAATATAATCAATAGAGGCAGGTCTTTCTAAATGTTTAATAATTATCTGCTCCCCTTCTTTTGCTTTTAATTCTTTTTCAACTTCTGCAAATAATCCAATTTCTCCTTTTTTAACTAAATTTTCTGTTAAATCAAACATCACTACCAATTCTTTATTTCCTTTTTTCAAAACTCCTCTGTATGCAGGATAAATATCATTTTCCATTGCCTCTTGGGTATTTAGAAATGCAATTTTTCCTCCTGCTAAAATATCAAAAATTTTTGCTTTAGCAGATAATCCTTTAATTCCTAATAATTTTGAATATCCATTTTTTTTATGATTATCGGTCATCTCCTCTTTTTTAGATATTTTTTTAGGTTTTAATTTTGATCTATTTCCCATTTATATCACCTTAAATAATTGAAGGTTTTAATCTTATTTTATTTTGTGCTTTTTGTACAAACTGTTTTGGTGTTAATAATCCTATTTCTGTAACTATTCCATTTAAATATGAATGTTGAATAATATCAAAAGCAGGATTTAATATTTTAACTCCTTTGAATTCTTTTGGATCAGCAACTTCTTTTGGATCTCTTTGCTCTATTTCTATTTTTTTTCTTTTATCATATTTATACAATTCTGTAAATGAATAAATACTCACTTTCTTTCTGTTTTTTGCTAATTCTGCTATTGTTTTACTTCCAATTTTATTTGCTAAATTTCCATTTTTATCTACTGCGTCTGCACCTATAAATATTTTATTTACTTTTTCGATTATATTTCCAATATTTGAATCTACACTCATAGTAATATCTATTTTAATATGTGCTAATTCTTTTGCAGTGTCATGTCCTTGATACTTTGGCCTTGATTCAGTATTATATACTTTAAATTTTTTTCCTTGTTTTTTAGCTAAAATTAATGAATTTATTACAGAAGTAGAATGACAATGAGTTAAAATTATATCCCCATTTTCAACTAAATCAGATCCAAAAACCACTAATTTATTCCTGTTATTTTTTAATTCATCTAATACTTCTTCTAATCGTATATTTAAATAATTTTGGATCACATGAATTGGTTTTTTCTTTTTTATTAAATAATTTATTGAATCTAATGCGTCTTCTAAATAATTATCAAGCATTGGAGAAGTTGCTCTAAGATTTGTTATAATATATGCTGTTGTTTTAGCATGTTTTTGAAATGTTTTTTGATTTGAATTTTTAAAAGAAGTCATTTCAATTATGAAAGCCTTAAAACCTTCTCTTGCAACTCTATGTGCTCCTTGTATTTTAAGTGATTTAATATCTTTACATATTTTAGATGATTTTTTATTCATAAATTGGTTATTAGAATGAGATTTATAAATATAACGTAATTACTTATCTATAAATTTTGGAATACCTACCATATACGGGACTTTTCTACCATATTCGTTCTGTTCAAATTTTATTTTATCATATCCATAAGAAGATTTTCCAATTATTCTTAACTTTACACCATTTTCATTATAATATAAAGATGTTGATCCACCACCATCCAAATTTAAGGCATATATAAAACCTTGATCTTGGATTTGTTCTGCAAATTCATTTAAACTAACTTTTCCTTCTGTTGCTGCTACCATAATTCTTTGATTTTTATCCCAACCAATACAAATTTTTGAAGAACGGAATGTATTATTTAACCCTTCAGTTATATTCTCATCAACTATCAATCTAGGTCCTGCTTCTATTGCTAAATGTATTTGTGATCGTCTTCTTGGAATAATTTCATTATATTTTCTCAGTTTTATATCTTTATTATTTAATATAAAAAATGTATATGCCCAATCTTTAACTAAAGGTACTGGTTCTATAACTTTTCCTCTATAAATAACTCTTCCAGTTATTGTAAATTTATTTAATGGTTTATAATATTCAAAAAATACATTATTAATTCCTAATCTTAAATTTAATTTTTCTGCTTCTTCAATAACATATTTACCATTTGGCAGTAGATTATATAATCTAAAATATAGTGGATTTATATCTTTAATAATTGCTAAATCTCCTTGCTTTTCTAAATACACAAACAAATAAGTGGTTTTACATTTTTAAGGTTTTTGTATATATTTAAAAATAAAAACTATTATAAATATTAAGTATATACTTTTTATAAGTAATTATATTTAATTACGACTTATAATTTTGGAGATGATTAGATGTCAGAAACTAAAAAACACACAACAATATCAATACCTACTCCTCTTTTTAAAAAAGTAGAGCAAAGAATTAAAGGAACTGGTTTTACATCTGTGAGTTCATACGTTATTTATATTCTGAGAGAAATAATAGCTGAAAAAAATAAAGATGAGAAAGAAGAAATGCCTGAGGCTTTTAATGAAGAAGATGAAGAAAAAATAAAAAATAGATTAAAGGCACTAGGGTATATGGATTAATTGGTGATTAAATGGAGCATTTGGATGAATTAGAATCAAGAAGTATTTATATTATTAGAGAAGCGTACAAGCAATACAAAAATATAGCTATGCTGTGGTCAATAGGTAAAGATTCTACTACCTTATTATGGTTATGTAGAAAAACATTTTTTGGGCATGTACCTTTTCCAGTAGTCCATATAGATACTGGATATAAATTCAAAGAAATTTATGAATTTAGAGAAAATTATGCAAAAGAATGGGATTTAAACTTGCTAATCGCTAAAAATCAAAAAGCGTTGGATAAAGGAATGGGGCCCATAAGTAAACTAGAATGCTGTACTCAACTTAAAACAATTGCATTGAAAAATTTTATAGATGAAAAAAAATTTAAAGCACTCTTGCTGGGAATTAGGAGAGACGAACATGGAATAAGGGCAAAAGAAAGAGTTTTTTCACCAAGAGACACTAATTTTAAATGGGATTATAAAAATCAACCTCCTGAGCTATGGGATCAATATAAAACTAAGGCAAAGGAAGAAATACATTTACGAGTACATCCAATGTTACATTGGAGAGAAATTGATATTTGGAAATATATAAAAAGAGAAAATATTCCAATGACGGATTTATATTTTGCAAAAAATGGAAAAAGATACAGGTCAATTGGGTGCCATACCTGCTGCAACCCAATTGATTCAGATGCGGACACGATTGACAAGATAATACATGAGCTTGAGACAACGAACACTGCCGAACGGTCAGGCAGAGCGCAGGACAAGGAGCAGGCTTACATGATGCAGAAGCTTAGGATGCTCGGGTATATGTAGGTGGGCATCATGGACTGTGTTTTTTGTAGAATAGTAAGCGGAAACATAAAACCAGAGATAATATCTGAATCAACACATTTCTTGGTTTTTTTGGACGCAAATCCAATAACTGAAGGCCACACCATAATATGCTCAAAAAGGCATGTGAGCACATTTATGGAATTAAATGATGACGAAGCTAAAGATTTGGGGTTGCTACAAAGG
>Ga0334888_1001135_pt1 | contig 36703 bp, 30 predicted proteins | sample GraSluR1_MG_FD_207227 | JGI IMG/M metagenome (GOLD analysis project Ga0334888, IMG submission 207227) | Sludge microbial communities from methane-producing bioreactor in Wageningen University, Netherlands - Granular Sludge_3_08-R1 | ecosystem: Engineered > Bioreactor > Anaerobic > Unclassified ...
CACCAGACTCTGTTACCTGGTAGCGGCAGTATGTGCCCGGCCCATAGGCCTGTGCATCGGCCAGATGACGTTCGATACTGATTTTGGAAAAATCAAAGGGCGGCAGGGTCACCTCGGTATCTGCCAGGTACTGGTCGCTGAGCAACACCACCGGAATTTGGTACTTGTCGGCAATGTTGAAGGCACGGGCAGTCTGGTAAAAGGCATCCTCGCCGTCGCGCAGGGCAATGACCATTTTGGGAAATTCGCCATGGCCGGCATGCAGGACAAAGCGCAGATCCCCCTGTTCGGTATAGGTTGGCAAACCTGTGGCCGGACCAGGCCGCTGCACATTGATCACTACCACCGGTGTTTCAATGATGCCAGCCAGGCTCATGGCCTCCTGCATCAGGGCAAAACCACCGCCGGACGAACCGGTCATGGCCCGCACCCCGGCATAAGAAGCGCCCAGGGCCATATTGAGCGCAGCCACTTCATCTTCCACCTGATCCACGACAATCTCCATCTCCTGGGAAACCGCATCCATAAAAACCAAAATGCTCGATGATGGTGTCATGGGATAGCCGCAGTAGTAGCGGCAGCCAGCAGCAATGGCCCCCAGGGCAGCGGCGTGGTTTCCGTTGATGAGGATATGCTTGCGTTGTGTGCCCGATTCCACCGGCACAGAGCTTTCGGTCAGGGCCGCGCCTTTGTGCAGGGCCTGCATATTCAGCTCGAACATGGTTTCATCGACAAAGATCTGCTGCAACATCTCCTGCGCTCTGTCGAAATCTAGGCCGAAGACCTTGAGAATATAGCCCAAGCCCACTGAGTTAAAAACACGGACGTTGCCCAGTTCTTCGGCAATAGCCCTCAGGGGCAGACGGGTGAGTCGGTCGACTGCAGACACCTCTTCATCGGCCAGGGCAAGGCCATTTTCCTGCAGGCGATCGATATGCTGCTGCAGCACTTCGTGGTTCAGGGCATAGATGCAGTCGAGCCTGCTGGTGGCGCTGTGGATGGGGTGATCGGCAAAACGTATTTGGAAAAAATTTTGTCCACCGCGCACGCGGGAAAGATAATCAGAAGTAGTATACACATAAAAACCGCTGCGTTGTAGTATCTTACTCAGAGCATGGCTTAGGGTATCCAGTCCCTGTCCGGCTGCACCGCCAATAAAAATACTGTAATCCATAGAGTATCCTTGCTCACCGTGTGAGTCTGTATGTTCGTGACCAGCCCTGGGCTGCCCCAAAAAAGCTGCTGCCCAGAGAACACGTCATGCTGCTTCACGTTTTTTCAGCATAAAGTAGAGTACTGGCACAGCCATACGGCTCACCAGCAATGAGGCAATTTCACCAAACATAAGCGAAATGGCCAGGCCCTGAAAGATGGGATCTGCCAAAATAACCGCTGCCCCCACCACCAGGGCCAGGGCGGTCAGCAGCATGGGGCGAAAACGCACTGCACCTGCCTCCACCACAGCCTCGGCCAAGGGCAAGCCATGGCTGAGCCGTAGTTCGATGAAATCCACCAGGATAATGGAGTTGCGCACTACAATACCTGCGCCTGCCATGAAACCAATCATGGAGGTGGCCGTAAAAAATGCCCCCATGGCCCAGTGGGCGGGCAGAATACCTATAAGGGAAAAGGGTATGGCCGCCATCACTACCAGTGGCGTGAGATAGCTGTTGAACCAGCCCACCATCAGCCCATAAATCAGCACCATAACCACGCAAAAGGCAAGCCCTAAATCACGGAAGACCTCCAGGGTGATATGCCACTCTCCATCCCACTTGACTGCGGGTTCGCTGTCCAAAAAGGGCTGTTTGAGATTGTACACGTGCACCGGCCCTGGCTGGCCACCATAATCTGTGGCATCGAGCTTGGCCAACTCCTTGTTCATGTGCAAGATGGGGTACACCGGGCTTTCCGCAGCCCCGGCCACATCAGCGGTCACGTAGAGCACAGGTTTCAGGTTTTTGCGGTAAATGGGCTGCTCCACCGGTCTCTGCTCCACCCGCACCAGTTCGCGCACCGGCACCAGGGAGTGCGGATCGTTACCAGAGCGCAGCTCCAGGTTGAGCAGGCTGTTGACACTCCCCCGCTCCGTCCTGGGCAGCCTGAGTAACAGGGGAATTTCCTCCTTGTCGCGGGGCTGGTGAAAAAGATCGATGGTCTGCCCAGAAAGCGCCATGGACAGCACCTGGCCGACATCCTCCTCGGAAATGCCGTGCAGGGCTGCCTTTTCCCTGTCGACCAGCACCACCTCCTTCATCCGTTCCTCTTCGCGATACCAGTCGATATCCACCACTCCCTCTGTTGCCGCGAAAATGGTCTTCACCTCTTTGGCCAGGGCCAGGCGGCTGGCAGCATCCGGGCCGTAGACCTCGGCCACCAGGGTTTGTAGCACCGGCGGCCCAGGCGGAACCTCGGCCACAGCCACCGCAGCCCCGTATTTTTCGGCAATGTTCGCCATGGCCGGCCGCACCCGCGTGGCAATATCGTGGCTCTGTGCCTTGCGCTCACCCTTAGGACGCAGGTTCACCTGGATATCGGCCATGTGTTCTTCCGAGCGCAGAAAATAATGGCGAACCAGGCCGTTGAAGTTGTGGGGCGAGGCTGTGCCTACATAGATCTGGTAGTTGATCACCTCGGGTTCCTGGCGCAGTACCTCGGCCATTTCCATGGCTGCGCGCGCGGTGTGCTCCAGGGGCGAGCTTTCGGGCATGTTGAGGATAATTTGAAATTCCGACTTGTTGTCAAAGGGCAGCATCTTCACCTGGACCAGGCCAAACAGGAGCATGCCCGCAGAACCCGCAAGCAGCAGGGTTATGACAGCAAAAAAAATCAGCTGCCAGGCCGCATGCGCCAGTAATGGATCCATAATGCGATGGTAAAAACGGGTGAAGATATCATCCGGTGCCATGTCTGGCGACTGGGCCCCTCTACCACTGGCCTGCACAGACCTGTTTTTTTTCAGAAAATGCACCGCTGCCCAGGGAATGATGGTAAAGGCGATGACTAAAGAGAAAACCATGGCTGCCGAGGAACCAACGGGAATGGGCCGCATGTACGGGCCCATGAGCCCGCCGACAAAGGCCATGGGCAAAATGGCGGCAATAACTGCCCAGGTGGCCAAGATGGTGGGATTACCCACCTCCACTGTCGCCTCCACCGCGAGTTTTCTCAGGGGTTTGTGCTCGTTGCCGGGCAGATGCCGGTGCCGAACGATATTTTCCACCACCACAATGGCGTCATCCACCAGGATACCGATGGAAAAAATCAGCGCAAACAGGGTGATGCGATTGAGGGTGTAGCCATAGAGGTAAAAGACCAAAAGGGTGAGCGACAGGGTAGTGGGGATGGCCAAAAAGACGATAAATGCCTCACGTCGGCCCAGAAAAAAGAGGATGAGCAGGGCCACACCAAAAACCGCAACAGCCATGTGCACAAGCAGCTCATTGGATTTTTCCGCTGCAGTATCGCCATAGTCCCGCGTGACACTCACCTCGACCTCGGGTGGAATGAGCACACCGTGCAAGGCCTCCACCTTGGCCTGTACAGCTGCCACCACATCCACGGCATTGGCTCCGGGTCGCTTGGCCACCGACAGGGTCACTGCAGCCTCTGGCTCGCCTGCAGCCGCACCAGTTGCGCCAAAGAGCACATAGTTGGAGGGCTCCTCAGGGCCATCGACAATGTGTGCCACTTCGCGCAGATATATTGGTTTTCCTTCATGCGCGCCCACAACCAGTTCGCCTGCCTCGGCAGCTGTTGCAAAGAAAGCGCCGGTTTGCAGCAGGATAGCCTGATTGCCCGAGCGGACCAGGCCACTGGTATCCTGTTTGTTGGCCACGCGGATACGCGCGGCCAGCTCGGCTGCACTCAAATTTCGTGCCGCCAGGGCAGTGGGATCGAACTCCACCCGCAACTCGCGCCTGGCACCGCCAATCAGTTTGGTTTCCGCCACTTCAAATATGCTCTTGATGGCATCATCCACCTGGGCGGCAAGCCGTCGCAACATGAAATGGTCGTACTGCCTGGAATGAAAGGTCAGGGCCAACACCGGCACATCATCGATGCTGTGCGGCTTGATCAATGGTCGGGAAACTCCGGGCGGAATGCGATCAAAGTTGGTTTGCAGCTTCTGGTTGAGGTTGACAATGGCGGTCTCCTGTTCCACCCCCACATAGAAGCGGGCAATGAGCATGCACTGTCCAGGTGTGGAGGTGGAGTAGATATATTCCACATCCGGCAGTTCGTAGAGCAGCTTCTCCATGGGAATGGCCACCCGGTTGGCGATTTCCTCCGGGCTTGCACCCGGCATGGAGACAAAGACATCGATCATCGGCACCTTGATCTGCGGCTCCTCCTCCCTGGGCAGCAACACCAAGGCCAACGCTCCCAACAGGAGCGAACCCACCAGGCCAAGCAGGGCCAGCTTGGAAGTGGCAAAGGACGCGGCCAGCCAACCGGCCATGCCGGGACGCCGCGGAGTTTCTTCCTTCATGGCTGCACCTGTACCGGACGATCATGGACAAGCTGGCCAGCAGGTCCGAGGATCACCTGTTCTCCTGCATTGAGCCCGGAGTTGATCTCGATCTCTTCGCCCATACGGGCTCCGGTACGCACCAGGCGCAAACGGGCTCGGTTGTTTTCCAACACAAAAACACGCTCCATCTGTCCCCAGGAACTGACTGCAGCGGCAGGTACAAGCATGACCTGGTGACTGGTGCTACCTGGCAGCAGAACCCGCACATACTGACCACTACGCAGGTTTGGGGACATTTCAGGCCCATTGGCCAGGGCCAAAATAATGGTGGCACTGCGCACCGCAGGATTAGCCGCAGGCGATATTTCCTGTAACTGCGCCTGCATCTGTTCGCCTGTAGCTGGAAACAGCACAGTCAGCAGGTCATCCTGTTGCAAAATCGCAACCACTTCCTCTGGCGCCTGGGCGCGCACCTGCAGGGCACTGGCATTTTCCAACTCCAAAAGAGGCATGCCCGGTGCCGCCAGATCACCACTGTTCACCATCTTCCTGCTGACAAGTCCGGCATAGGGCGCAGTGATCTGCGTATAAGCCAGCATGGCCTCGGCCTCCCGCAGAGCGGCAGCGGCAATGCGCTCGCTATCGCGCAGGTTACGCACAGACTCGGCAGTGGTTGCCTGCTGGGCCAGCAGTCTGTTTTCCCGCGCCAGGTTGCGGCGCACCTGCTCCAGCTGTGCCCGCGCCTGGGCTGCCCGTGCGTTCAACTCATCTGCCCGCAGCTGCACCAGCACCTCTCCTGGTTCTACCCGGCTCCCCAACTTGACCGGCACTGCTGTAATGGTCGCATTGATGCGGGCGGCAATGGTGCTGCGCTCCACCGCTTCAACCGTGCCAGGAACGCGCACAGAGGCAGCGCTTTCCACAGTGCGCACTGGTACTACGCGCACAGACAGGGGGGTAGCAGCAGGTTTCGCTTCCTGAGCCTGGGCATTCGGAAAAGGGCCACCGAGCAACACGGCACAACAAATACCCAGTGTAACCATGCCCTGGCACATCCGGGAAAGGAATGAAAACATGGAAATCCTCCTGGCGTTATTTGTCGTCGAACTGGGGCAAGCCGTAACTGCGCTTCAATTGCGCCACGGCAATCAGGCGGGCATGCCTGGCCAAGGCAAAACCGGCCTCTGCTTCGGCAAGGCGTTTTTCCGCATCAATGAGTTCAGCACTGGTGCACAATCCCTCCTGAAAACGCAGGCGGGTCAAGCGGGTGCTTTCCTGGGCGCTGTGCAAGCGCCGCTCGTTGACCACCAGCTTCTCGCTCTCCTGTTCCAGACCAAGACGAGCCTGTTCCGCTTCCATGGCCAGGGCAAGTTCGAGTTTGCGCTGCTGCGCGACCAATTCGGCAAGACGCGCCTCTTCGCGGGCAATGGCCGCCCGAGTACTTTTGCCGTTAAACAGGGTCTGGTTCAAGCGCAGGCCTGCGCTCCAGGAATCGCCGGAGCCTTCATCCATGGTGGTACCCTGCTCCACCTGGTAAGAACCAAAAAGTTCGGCACTGGGATAGCGATCCGCCTGCACCTGTTTGAGCACCTCTTTCTGGTTGGCCACCAACAACTGCATGGTTGTCAGCTCTGGGCGCTGCACAGGTGCAATATCCCCGGGCATCTCCTGCTCCTCCTGACTATCAGCTGCCCCTGATGGGGCTGCCAACTGTATGGCCTCTGCTCCTGATTGTGCACCCAGAAGCAGAGCCAGGCCTCGCCTGGCCAAGCGTTCGCTGTGCCGGGCCTGTAAAAGCGTTTCTTCGGCGCTGGCCTGTTCCACCTCCAGGGCAAGCACCTCCTCCTTGAGCAGGGTTCCCTCGCCGTAGCGTGCCTGGGCTGTACGCAGAGCTGCCTGCAGGGAGGCAAGCGCTGCGCTGCGGGCAGCCATGTTGGCCTCGGCCTGCACAATAGTATGGTAGGCGCGGATCACCTCAAAGCCCAGCTGCTCCATGGTCGCCCTGGCCTGCTGCACCGCAGCCTCGCTCTGTTTTTCTGCAGCACGCCGGGCAGCGCTATCCCGCCCACCATTATAGAGCTGGTAGCGTAGCATGATCTGGGCAAACAGGGAATCTGTGGTGCCGGGTTGGTTGAAGTCAATGGCATCGGAAAACTGCCCCTGATTCAAAATATTGCCAAAGGACAGCATGGGATTGTCGGTACGGCTATAACCGCCACTTGCAGACAGGTGCGGATACAGGGAGGCCCTGGCCTGGTCAAGGGTGGCTTGGGCTTGGCGGATGCGTTCCCTGGCTGCTTCGGCATCGGGATTGTGCACCAGGGCATGTTGAACCGCCTGGCGCAGGGTCCAGACCGTCCGGGATCTTATCTCCGGAGAGTTTTCCGAGCATGGAACAGGATGCGCCCAGAACAAAGCAATGAGCACACACACCATGACAAGAAAGGATCTGACCATACTCTGCCTCCGCGTCTTTCCGTTTTCCTGGTACAGACTGGGTAAACAGCGCTGCTTTGCAGCTCTGATCTTTCTGTACCCCAGGTGTCCGACCTGTACAAGTCAATCTGTATTTTTTGCACAAAGCACAGGACCAAAAATACACGATTTGCCAAACATCTTTCAGGCAGGCGACCAGAAAGTGCAGCAAACCCTGGGCATGCCGCGGGATTGTATTTTGTTGCACCAAATTGAAGCCACCAACCGAGCATGATACACTAGGATGAAGAACATAACATCAGGCATGGCTGGGCTAGCATGGCAGGGGAACAACAGACCGCACGACAACAGCCCGTACACAGCAACAAGCCACAATATTTTTGGAGAAAAACGTGAACCAGGCGCTCGTACTGGTGCATGGTATATTCGATACCGGCACCATTTTCAGCAGGATGGCACATTTTTTCGAAAAACGTGGCCTGCACTCCACAGCCCCCAGCCTACGCCCCAGTTCAGGCGCCGAAGGCCTGGAGGTATTGGCACGGCAGCTGCAACAGTATATCGATACCCACATTCCCGCTGACCAGCAGCTCGACCTCATCGGCTTCAGCATGGGCGGACTCATCTGTCGCTACTATCTGCAACGCCTGGGTGGCATGCAGCGGGTGCGGCGTTTTGTAGCCATTTCCGTACCGCAACACGGCAGCCTGTTGGCTTGGTTTGTCCCCAACCGGGGTTGCAGACAAATGCGGCCCGGTAGCCTGTTCTTGCAGGACCTCAACCGCGATATTGCCAGCCTGACAGCCATTGATGTACTGAGCCTGTGGACACCCTTTGACCTGATGATCATCCCGGCCAAAAGCTCGGTGCTGGGCGTGGGAGCAGAACTGCAGGTGCCGGTGCTGCTGCACGATTGGATGATCAAGGATACACGGGTCCTTACAGCGATCGCCTCGTTTTTGTCGGCAGAGCAGGATTCGATTGGTGACACACCCGACTAAGACATGGTTCTGGGCAAGGAAAACCCTCTTGTTCCCCCGGTCAGATTATATCCTGACTGTGTTGATAGCACGCAAAAGCAACACAATAGGGCCACAAAATTCAACGCTGCCAACGCGGCTGACATTGTCTTTGGATTAAAAAAAATCGGCTTAATCCGGTAGAATTCTTGCACCAGGTACCCAAGCTAGCTTATTATTCTATGTGTAACCTACTTGTTGTTGGTCTGCTCAGGGCTGTGCCGCACAGCGCCTTTTAACCTGTTTTCCCCATTTTTTTGGGTATTGTATCTCCTTGCGCCAGCCGGAATCCTCCACTGCTTGGCTGGCTGCATCACCTGGCAATATCCAACCTTCTGCTTGTGCAGCACGAGCCTTGCCACGAATCTTTCGTGGTATGCATCCAATACCGTCACCTGCCTGGAACACGTGGAACACGGTTCCAGCCGGGACTGCCGGCTGTGGCCATGGCGGCAACCGGCGCAAGCCAGCTATGACTGACTTGAGCTCCCACTTCCTGCAATCAGCACAACCAGTGAGACCCATGAAAAATAAAAAAATGCTCAACCAACTGCGAAAAATTATTGCCCTTGATGCCCAGATCGAACAGATCCTGCTGTCGGAACAACCACTTGAGGAAAAAAGGCTGCTGTTGCGCAACTATCTGGCCGGCCTGCTTTTGCCCGAGCATGACCGTGACCGGGATTTGGCCTCTTTGGAATGGATTACCTGCCGGGATGCCATGTGGGTGTTCCGCAACATCCTCAATCCACGCAACGAGGAGTTAGCCGGTTTTTCTATGCTGGCCTATATCAACAACCTGCTGCATGCACCGGAATCAAAAGACCCGCCACCCAAGGCCGATTTCCTTGCCGAGTTGACCCACCTGTTTCGGGGTATCCGGGGCGAGGCCAAGATCTACACTGAAAAGGCACCGGCCTTTCTCCAGCACACGGGTCGTACCGCTGCACGGCTGCGCTCGACCGACCTCTCCCGCATGGCCCGCAACGCCCTGGCCAGAACCCGACGCTACCCATGCGGTATGGATGCAGAACTGGTACGCCAGCACAGCCGCAACAAACAGCACCTACTCCAGGTCTTTGGCATTACCGACCTGGAATGGAGCGACTGGCGCTGGCATACGGCCCACATCATCCGCAGCGCCTCGCGGCTGGCCGAACTGGTTACCCTGTCGGACGAAGAGTTTGCGGCCATTGAAGCAGCCCAGGCAAAGCGGGTCCCCTTTGGCATAACTCCCTACTACGTGTCCCTCATGGATGCGGACAATACCGGTACCTGGGATCGGGCAATCCGGGCTCAGGTCTTGCCGCCCGGCCAGTACGTGGAGCGGATGGCGGCCCTGCGTGATGATCCCGACTGTTCCCAGGACTTCATGGCCGAAAGCGATACCTCACCCATTGATGGTATCACCCGGCGTTATCCGCAAATTGTTATCCTCAAGCCAACCCTCACCTGCCCGCAGATCTGCGTCTATTGCCAGCGCAACTGGCAGATTCAGGATGTCTTTTCCCCAAGCGCAGCGCTGGGCGAGCGCAAGCTCGAACAGGCGCTTGACTGGATTGCCAAAACCGAAGAGATCACCGAGGTGCTGATTACCGGCGGCGATCCCCTGCTGCTTACCGATGAGCGGCTGGAAATGATCCTGGCCCGCTTGGCCCAGATGGAGCATGTACTGCGTATCCGCATCGGCACGCGCACCCTGGTTACCCTGCCCCAGCGTATCACCGAGTCTCTGGTGCGGTCCATTACCCGCTTCCACCAGCCAGGGCGCAGGGAAATTGTGATTATTACCCACTTCGAACACCCTGCGGAAATCACACCAGAGGCCATGCAGGCAGTGCAGCGCTTCCGCCTCTTTGGGGTGGCAGTCTACAATCAGCTGGTGTTCACCTATTACAACTCGCGCCGTTTTGAAACCGCGGCCCTGCGTCAGCAGCTGTGCCTGATCGGCGTCACCCCCTACTACACCTTCAACACCAAGGGCAAGGAAGAAACCGATCTCTACCGGGTGCCCATTGCCAGGCTCCTGCAGGAACAACAGGAGGAGGCACGCCTTTTTCCGGGCACAGTGCGCACCGACGAAATTGTCTTCAACGTGCCGCGACTGGGCAAGAATTACCTGCGCGCCGGCCAGAACCGGGACGTGATCTCCATCCTGCCGGATGGGCGGCGGGTATATGAATTCCACCCCTGGGAAAAGCAGCTCGCCCTGATGGACACCTATGTGTATACGGATGTGTCGATTTACAGCTATCTACGGCGGCTGAAGGCAGATGGTGAACGGATGCGGGACTATGGTTCGATCTGGTACTATTATTGAACGCTATGACTGAACAGGTTGCACGCGGTGAAAAATAGATGGAAAGATGCCATTTGGCAGTTCATCCCTTTTCGTTCCTAGCTCAGCCTGTATCTTTGCGCAGAGACCTGCGTGCATACAATAAGCTGGATGCTGTATTACACGTCTGCCTGCAGGCACATGGAAAATTTAGGTACCCTTTACAGAACTGCAGATTCTTTCAGGATTGATCCGGTAAATATCTGGATTTTCCCATGACATTCAGCACGTGATACGGTAGATTGAAACGCTATACACGTATTTCAACGACATGGATGAGACGATATGGAACCTGAACAATTTTCGCCTCTGCCGGTTCCTGCTGAATGGCTCAGTACCTTTGACGCCTACCTGATTGGCGAGGGAACACACGAGCGGGCCTATGAAAAAATGGGCGCGCACCTGGTACATCTCCACGGGCAGGATGGCGTGGCCTTTGCCGTATGGGCACCCAATGCCCGGCAGGTGTCTGTAATTGGTGATTTCAACCAGTGGGATGACCAACGCCATCCCATGCATCCCTCAGACAGCGGCATCTGGACGCTTTTCATTCCCGGCCTGCAGGAATTTGCAGTATACAAGTACAGCATCATCACCCAGTCCGGCCAGAATCTGCACAAGGCAGATCCCTTTGGCTTTGCCATGGAGGAACGACCGCGTACCGGCTCGGTGGTGGCGGACCTGAGCCGCTACCAATGGCGTGACAAGGTCTGGATGCAGGAACGGGCGCAACGACAGGGACTGGATGCGCCGATCTCTATCTATGAGGTGCACCTTGGTTCCTGGCGGAAAATCGCCGACGAAAACTGGGGCCTGCGCTACCTGTCCTACCGGGAACTGGCAGATCAGCTCATCCCCTACGTGGTGGAGATGGGCTATACCCATATTGAGCTGCTGCCCATTACCGAACATCCCTTTGAAGGCTCATGGGGTTACCAGGTGCTGGGCTTTTTTGCACCAACTTCGCGTTTCGGCCCACCCCAGGATTTTATGTACTTTGTCGACCAGTGCCACGCTGCGGGCGTGGGGGTCATCCTCGACTGGGTGCCTGCCCATTTTCCCAAGGATGGGGCTGGTCTAAACAACTTCGACGGCACCCAGCTCTACGCCCATGCCAACCCCATGCAGGGCGAACACCAGGACTGGGGCACCTTGATCTTCAACTACAGTCGCAACGAAGTGCGTGCCTTTCTGCTGTCCAACGCGCTGTTCTGGCTGGACAAATACCATATCGACGGCCTGCGCGTCGATGCAGTGGCCTCTATGCTGTACCTAGACTACTCTCGCCAGGAGGGTCAGTGGATACCCAATTACTACGGAGGCCGCGAGGATCTGGCTGCCATTAGTTTTCTGCAGAAGATGAACGAGGCTGTGCACGGCGTATTTCCGGGTATCCTCACTATTGCCGAAGAATCCACCTCTTGGCCAATGGTTTCCAGGCCCACGACCTTTGGTGGCCTGGGTTTCAGCTGCAAGTGGAATATGGGCTGGATGCACGATACCTTGGGCTATATGCGGACTGATCCCCTCTACCGGCGTTACAGCCACAATCAAATGACTTTTGGCATGCTCTATGCCTTTCACGAAAATTTTGTTTTGCCCCTGAGTCACGACGAGGTCGTGCACGGCAAGGGCTCACTGCTCAATAAAATGCCCGGGGATGAATGGCAAAAATTCGCCAACTTGCGGGCTATGTATGGCTATATGTGGGCCTATGCGGGCAAAAAACTCCTTTTCATGGGTAGTGAGTTTGCCCAGTGGAAGGAGTGGAGCCATGACGCCGGACTGGACTGGGCAGCCCTGGAAGGGGAACGCCACCAGGGCGTACAACGGCTGGTGCGCGATCTCAATGCAGTGTACCGCGACCAGGCCTCCCTGCATGAGGTTGATTTCTCTTGGAAAGGGTTTGCCTGGATTGAAGCCAATGATGCCGACAACTCGGTCTTTTCTTTTATCCGCTATGCCAAAGATCCGGAAGATTTCCTGGTTGTGGTGTGCAACTTTACTCCAGTGGTGCGCTACGACTACCATATCGGGGTACCGCGAGCCACGGGCTACACTGAATTGATCAACACAGATCTTACGGTGTATGGTGGCAGTGGTGTACACAATCCAGAATCCATCCAGGTCATCGAACAGGAGTGGCACAGCCTGCCCTGTTCGCTCTCTCTAGTTCTGCCGCCCCTGGCCACCCTTATTCTGCGTCCTTTCCACAGCTCTTGAAGCCATTTATCATAGCTCCCACATCATGAGGCCCCCACGATGAACATACGACTCATCCTTTTCACCCTGCTCGGTATTGTCATCTATATCCAGCTCGCTGTTTTCAATAGCAATATGCTGAAAAAAATCGATGCCTCTGCGCCCCAGGCTCCACCCTGTACCACTGAGCTGCGCAGCTTGGCACCGACAACGGCACAGCCTGGAACAGTGGCTTCTGCCACGGTCCAGGCAGCCTTGCCTGGAGCATCTGTGGCGGCAATGCAAGAACTGGAGCAACAGTTAGCTCAAAAAGAGCAACAAATTACCCAGCTGCTCGATGCCCAAAAAGCCATGTCAGTCCAGTTGGAGACTGCCCCGGTCCTGGTGGATAAAGACAAGGAAATTGCCAGACTTTCCGAGGAATTAGCTGGTAAAACCAGCTTGCTGGATGAAGCGCAGGAAGACATTGCCAGCCGCAACAAGCAGGTGGAAGAGTTGCGCAACAGCATAAGCTCCTTGCAGCAGGAGTTGGCAGGCCTGCAGGGTGAAAAACAGGACTTGAGCGCACAGGTCGCTCGCCTGGAAGATGAGAGCAAACAGCATGTGGACAAGAGCGAGGAAGCCTTGGCACTCCAAGCGCAATTGCAACAGCAGATTGCAGAAAGGGATAGCCACGTACAGGCACTTGAAGCTCACCTGACCGAACTGGGTGCAGCCCTGGCAGCCAGCAAGGAGCAAAGTGAAACTTTACAGCAAAAGCTACAGGCTTTGCAAGACACCAAAACAGAAAATGAGCAGCTCTTTGCTCAGCAGCAGGAAGCCACCCAACAGCTGCAAACACGGATTCAGGAACTGGAAACACAGCTGAGCGAAACCACAGATAAGTTGGCTGCCAGCCAGGAACAGGAAGCTGCATCTGTGCAGCAGCTGCAGGCCCTGCAACAGGCCCAGGAAGAGAAAAAAGAAGAAGCTGCCCAGCAGCAGGAAGCCACCCAACAGCTGCAAACACGGATTCAGGAACTGGAAACGCAGCTGAGCGAAACCACAGACAAGTTAGCTGTCAGCCAGGAACAGAAAACTGCATCAGTGCAGCAGCTGCAGGCCCTGCAACAGGCCCAGGAAGAGAAAAAAGAAGCTGCTGCCCAGCAGCAGGAAGCCACCCAACAGCTGCAAACACGGATTCAGGAACTGGAAACACAGCTGAGTGAAACTACGGACAAGTTGGCTGTCAGCCAGGAACAGAAAGCTGCATCAGTGCAGCAGCTGCAGGCCCTGCAACAGGCCCAGGAAGAGAAAAAAGAAGCTGCTGCCCAGCAGCAGGAAGCCACCCAACAGCTGCAAACACGGATTCAGGAACTGGAAACACAGCTGAGCGAAATCACGGACAAGTTGGCTGCCAGCCAGGAACAGGGTCAAGCCTCTGCCCAACAGGTGCAACTCCTGCAACAAACCCAGGCAGAAAAGGAAGAGCTCAACGAACAACAGCAAGTGCAAATTCGTCACCTGACAACTCGTTTACAGGAAATGGAAGGACAGCTTGTCGAGGCGAATAAACAGGTGAGCGCCAGCAAAGAACAGCAGGATGCTGTGGGCCAGCAACTGCAAACAGTACAACAAAGCCTGGCAGAGAAGGAACAACAGCTTGCCCAGCAACAGGAAGAGCGTGCTCAATTGGCAACCCTGTTGGAGCAAGTACAGGGAGAACATGCCCAAGCCAACTCGCAACTGACCGCTCGTCAACAGGAGCTTGACCAGGCAACAGCCGAAAAGGATGCCCTGGTACAGTTGCAACAGGAAAACAAACAGAAGATTGCCAACCAGGAAAAGCAGCTGCAGACATTACAGCAGGAATTGGATGCCAAGAATACGGCCCAGCAAGAAGCCATGGCCAAGGTGCAAGCTCTGGAAAAAGAAATAGCTGTACATCCCGAAGCCATTGCTGCCCTGCAAAAACAACTTAATGAACGCAACACGCTGCTGGCGCAAGCGGAAAACAAAGTCAACGAGCTGCAGAACAGTATTGGTGAAGTGAACAGCAGCCTGGAGCAAACGCGCCAGCAACTGGACACGGCGCAACAACGGGCCGCCGAACTTGAGCCATACCAGCAAAGAACCACTGCACTACAGGAACAACTTTCAGCCCTGCAAGCCAAAAACACAGAGTTGCAGCAACTGCTCGACAACAAGAGCAGCGCGCTGGATTCCCTGCAAATTCGTGTCAACCAACAGCAACAGAGCTTATCAGGTTTTGCCGATGAACGGATCGGACTTACCAGTCAGATACAGGCTCTGCAGGCACAAAATAAAGAATATTCCACCGTTAAGGCAGCCTTGGACGAAAAGACAGCAGCCTTAAGCGAAGCTCAACAGAAAATTGAACAACTCAATCCCCTGCAAGAGCAGGTGAACGACTTACAGGCCAAAAATAAGGAACTTACCGATGCCGTTGCTGCCAAGGATGCCGCCCTGGCTAAACGGGCTAACCAGGCAGAAACCATTGGCAAACTGAATAAGGAACTCTCTGTTCTGCAGGCCAAAGTACAGGAGCAAGCCCGCAAGGATGCCGGCCAGGTACAGCATATCGCTGCCCTGGAAAAGGAAAAAGAAGAACTCACTACCCGTTTGAGCGCAGTTCCCGATGCTGCTGCATTGGAGGAGCAGTTGAACAGTCGCGCGCAACGTCAGCAGGAACTGGAACAGCAGGTCAACGAACTGACTCAGCAGCTTGCTTCACAAAAGGAAGCCATGGCCACCCAGGACGAGCTGAATGCACTGCTGGAGAAAACCACTGTCGAGGCCAAACAGGCCCAGGATGAGCTCAATACGCTGCAGAATGAACGGGCAACACTGCAGCAATCCCTTGATGCCAGCCAGGCGCAGCTGACCGAGTTGCGTGGCCAGGTCAACGTGCTGGAAAAAACCCTGGAAGAAAGTAAGAGCCAGGATATCCAGCAGATAGAAGAGCAGCTCAGTGCCCTGCAGGCAGAAAAGGATACGCTGCAAAAGAGCCTGGAAGAAGGACAGGGCAATGTGAATGCCTTGCAGGAACAGGTACAGATCCTGCAAAGAGATCTTGAAGCGGAAAAGGTAAAAACGCAGGAAGCCCTGGATCAGTGCAGGGCACAGGCACTGGCAGCTGAAGAACAGGCAGTAGAGTCTGCACCAGCTGCGGCAACAACGGTTACTCAGCCGGATAGCGACGGTGACGGAGTGCCCGACGCGTCTGATCTTTGCCCCGACACCCCGGCTGGCACAGCTGTCAACACCTTGGGTTGTCCCCCCAGCACCGGGATCGTGTTGAAGGGCGTTACCTTTGCCACGGCTTCTGCTGAGTTGACAGCTGATGCACGTCAGCAGCTTGATCGCGTTGCATCCGCCTTGGCGCAACAGGAAGAGCTGAAGGTGGAAGTGGCCGGATATACGGATTCCAGGGGCAATGCCGAGGCCAACCGGCTGCTGAGTCAGCGCCGGGCAGAATCTGTGGCTGCCTATCTGGTGGAAAAAGGTGTAGCGCGCGACCGGATCACTGCCCGTGGCTATGGCCAGGACAACCCCGTGGCCAGTAACGACACCGATGCTGGCAGACGGCAAAACCGCCGCGTAGAACTCCATCCGCAGGATATGTAAAGCAAGCGCAACAGCCAAGCGCTGAACAGCACAAACCCTGCCCGCTTAGATGATGGGCAGGGTTTTTTTATTCTTTTTGCCGGGATGAGTAATGATGAGGGGCAATTTTTTGCAAAAACGCTGCGGCACAAAAACGCATAAACGCATGCATTGAAAACAGGAGCAAGCCTACCACTCCACGCTCAGCGTGTTTTCCAGCGGTCTGACCCGAGCCAATCGAATGCGTACCATATCCCCCGACTCCACGGGAAAGGCCGGATTCGGTGGCAAGTCCACATCATAGAGGCAATCGCTCAACAGCAGACTGACCCGCTTGGGATTGCTGCTAACCACCATGGCCTTAACCAGTTCCCCTTCCTGTGGCTCCAGGTAGCGGAGGATCCAGTAGCGATGCCTCTGTTGGTTGATGGCCGCGGCCCGTGCCAGCTTTTGCTGGAGAATGCCGGCCATGGTTTTGCACTGGTCTGCCGTGAAGAGTATGCCCTTGCCGGCAAGGGCATGAGCCAGTTGATGTTGCATAACCAGATCGAGAAAGCGACGAATGGGCGAGGTAATGGTCGTATAGCTGTTGAGGCCAAGGCCACTGTGGGGCTTGGGGTGCACCGTCATCTCGCCCCTGGAAAGAAACTGGCGTTGCCGGGCAATATCGGCATAGCTGTTGTGCGCTCCTTCGATGATGCGGCGGCGTGGTGGCGGCTGCGAACGGAACAGACCGGGCAGCTCCCGCATGGCAAAATAATCGGCTGCCATGGCATTGGCCTGGATCATGAGTTCTGCCACCAGGTTGCGGGCCGGCGTGTCTACGGGGAGCAGTTCCACCCCAATATTTTTGCGGTCGCGGAGATTGAAATGCACATCTGGCAGGGAAAGCAGTAAGGCACCCCTATCCACCCTGTTTTGCCGCAGGCGCAGGCGCAGGCGGTTGAGCAGCTTGAGTTCGGGGTCACGGTCCATGAGTGCCTCTGCCTCCTGGTAACTCAACTGCCGCTGCACACTGATCACCGACGGCACGATGCGGGTTTGCAAAATTTCAGCCGCTTCGTTGATGGTTAAAAGAAAGCTGAAGGCCGGACGGATGTGGCCACGGATGAGGCTGCACAGATCAAGGGAGATTTTCTCCGGCAGCATGGGAACATGGCTTTCGGGAAAGTAGAGTGAGGTCGCCCGTTCCTGGGCCTCAAGAAAAAGTGGACCCTTGGGCGAGACATGCCAGCTCACATCGGTGATATGGATGCCCACCTGCAACTGCCCATCCACCATGGCCACATGCAGGGCGTCATCATAATCCCGGGTACCCGCACTGTCGATGGTGATGGTCTTGAGGTGGCGCAAATCCTGCCGCCCGGGATCGGCTAAAAGTTCCTCAACGCTGCGCTCCCGCAGGGTTGCAACCAAGGCCAGGCTCTCCTCGGAAAAGCTGTGGGGATGGTCAGAGCGGAGCAGGCTCAGGTTTTCGTCTTGCTCCCACACGCCAGCCGCAACCAGCACATGGAAGGCGGCATTGGGTGCAGTCAGTCCGGCCTTCTTGAGGATGTTGCGCACATGTTCCGCGGCATCGTCCTCGCTGTGCTCCAAGACATAATCCTGCAACAGGGCAAGAACTCGGGGATAGTCCGGCCAGTCTGCCGCAGACACCACCTCTCCCTGCATAATCCGCAAGAGCCACTGGGATGCCTCTTCGAGCTGACGAGCCCTGGCCTCCTCCTGTTCTCGCTGGTGACGCAGTTGCTCGACCTGCTCAGGGTTATGCACGTTGATTTGACCATTTCTGTATTTGAAATACAGGGGATCGGCAAAGATGGCGCGGAGAAAGGCAGCGCGCTCATCATCATCCGGAGGCTCGGCAAAATACAATTCTGCCAGAAAATCAGGGGGAAAAGTATCCTCATCCGCAGCGCAGACTATTTCCCAGAGTTCATCCAGAGTAATCTCCAAGGCCAGGGAACTGCGCCGCTCGGCACGCTCTTTGAGTAGGCCCAAAACAGTGGCCCGGTTGTCCCAGGGAAAACGCTCGTTGGATACACTCAGTGCACGGGCCAGGGCCAGGGTTGTTTCCCGACCGCCCTGGCCAAGCAAACGTAAGCGCCGTTCGCTACTTTCCGTTACCAGGGCGCAGTGGAAATTGCCGTTGTCAATATACTCGATAATGCTGCCGGGAGGGATCATGCCGCCTGTCTTGTGGGAAGGGCCTGTTTCATGGTAAGCTGCAATGGATAGCAGGATTGTCCCCCTTTGTCATCCTTTTCCGCATACAAACAGGTCCACGTTCAAGAAGAAAGGAGCATATGACCCAACCATACCGTTCTGGAGTGGTGGCTATTCTTGGCCCGCCCAATGTGGGCAAGTCCACCTTGCTCAATCGGCTACTTCAACAAAAAATAGCTATTGTCAGCCCCAAGCCGCAAACCACCCGCAACCGCATCATGGGGGTGGTGCACGGTGACGATTACCAGATGATTCTCCTCGACACCCCCGGGCTGCACGAGGCCAAGGAGGAGATCAACCGGCGGATGGTACGGGCAGCCCTGGACAGCATTGCCGAGGCAGATGTCATCCTTTTTCTGACCGACAGCAGCGAGGCCACGCCGGAAAGACCGGACCGGCTGCAGCAACAACTCGCCTTTCTGGAGGCAGCCCAAGCCCCGGTGGTACTGGCACTCAACAAAGTGGATCTGGCACCTAAGACACAACTTCTACCACTGATTGACTGGTACCGCACGCAGTATCCCTTTGCCGCCATTGTACCGCTTACGGCCCTGCACGGGGATGGCGTGGAGCCGCTTGTGCAGGAATTGGCCGCCCGTTTGCCCGCAGGACCCAAGTACTATCCCGATGACACGCCCACTGATGTGAGCGAGCGCTTTATTGCGGCAGAAATCGTGCGCGAATCGGTTTTCCTCCGCACCCGGGACGAAGTACCCTATGCTACGGCCGTGCTGATCGACCTTTTTGACGAATCAGTGGAGCCGCTGCGAATTGTGGCCAGCATCCTGGTGGAGCGCAATTCACAAAAGGGCATCCTCATTGGTAAGGGCGGTGCCATGCTGGCGCAGATTCGCAAACGGGCCACTGCAGAAATCAGCCGGGTGCTCGGGCGCCCGGTCCGCCTGGAGCTGTGGGTGAAAGTGCAGAAGAACTGGACAGAGGACGAAAAATTCCTCCGTAGCCTGGGCCTGCCCGAATAAACCGTGGCCGCAATCTATTGACTGCCATCTGTCCTGCGCGATTCCTACGCAATTTTTTCCGACGTTAGCTTATCTTTCGAACTGTTTCCATGCGCCTTGAGTATCCAGCTTCCCTGCCCATAAGCGAGCGACGGGAAGAAATCATCCAGACCATCCGTGCCCACCAGTGCTTGATTTTGATCGGAGATACCGGGTCGGGTAAGACAACCCAACTGCCGAAAATGTGCGTGGAGGCAGGCCGGGGTATGGCGGGCATGATTGGCTGCACCCAGCCGCGGCGCATTGCTGCCCTGTCGGTAGCCGAGCGCCTGGCTGAAGAATGTGCAGCACCAGCCCTCATCGGCTGCAAAATACGTTTTCACGACCAAACCAGCGAACAAACGCGCATCAAATTCATGACCGACGGGGTACTGCTGGCAGAGAGTCGCACCGACCGTCTCCTGGCCCGCTACGACACCCTGATTATCGACGAGGCGCATGAGCGCAGCCTGAACATAGATTTTCTCCTTGGCTATCTGAAGCAACTCCTGGCCCAGCGGCCCGAGCTGAAGTTGATTATTTCCTCGGCCACCATTGATGCCAGCCGTTTCAGCAAGCATTTTGATCAGGCGCCAGTGATCGCGGTCTCGGGCCGCACCTTTCCCATCAACACCGAATATTGGGAGAACGAGGCTCAAAGTGAAGGAGAGGTAGAGGCATCCTCAGAAGTATCCTACGTGGAGCAGGCCGTTGCTGCGGTGGAACGTTTGACCAGCCAACCATTGGGCGGCGATATCCTTGTCTTTATGCCCACAGAGCGCGATATCAACGACACCCTGGAGGGATTGAAACATCTGGAGGAAAGCCATGCGCTCCTGCCCCTTTTTGGTCGTCTGCCCGCCCCGGCGCAGCGGGCCATCTTCAAGCCGGCCAGGAAGCGAAAAATTATCGTGGCCACCAATGTGGCAGAAACTTCCATTACCGTGCCTGGTATCCGCTTTGTGGTAGATACCGGTCTAGCCCGCATTTCCCGCTACAATCCACGCAGCGGCACCACCAGCTTGCGGGTGGAACGTATTTCCCAAGCCAGTTGCGAGCAACGCCGCGGTCGTTGCGGCCGCATCGGCCCAGGCACCTGCATCCGCCTGTACAGTGAGGAGGATTTCAACCGACGCGAAGCTTTTACCCCGCCGGAAATTCAACGTTCCAACCTGGCCGAGGTTATCTTGCAGATGCAGGACCTGCAGCTTGGCGATCCAGCTGTCTTTCCCTTCATCGATCCACCCCCGGCAAATGCGCTGCGCGATGGTTATCGTTTATTGGAGGAGCTGGGTGCCTTTAGTGCGCCTGGTCGCCTGAGCAAAAACGGCCGCCTCATGGCCAAATTGCCGCTGGATCCACGTATTGCCCGCATTGTTTTAGAGGCTGGCCAGCAACAGGCTCTGCAGGAATGTGTGATCCTTGCCGCAGCACTTTCCATCCAGGATCCACGCATCCGACCACCAGAGCAGGAAGGCAAGGCAGATGCCGCCCATCGTGTTTTTAAAGACAAGCGCTCTGACTTTCTCAGTTTATTGGCCATCTGGCAGCAACTGCACCAGGAGGGCAAAACTGTGGGCTCTGCCAAGCTCTCCCGTTTTTGCAAAACACATTTCCTCTCTTGGCTGCGCATGCGCGAGTGGATGGATGTGTACGAACAAATCGTGCGCCTGCTCAAGCTGCAACGACAGTTTCGTCCCAACCAGGAACCAGCAGAATACGAGGCCATCCATAAGGCGCTGACCAGTGGGTTTCTACGCAACATCTGCCACAAAAAAGAAAAGAACACCTACCTTGCGGCTGGTGGCAGGGAGGTGGTGCTTTTTCCCGGCTCTGCCTTGTACAATAAAGGGCCGCAATGGGTTGTGGCAGCAGAGTTTGTGGAAACCTCGCAACTCTTTGCCCGCAGTGTGGCAGCTATCGAGGTGGACTGGCTGGAGGAACTGGGCGGCAAGCTGTGCAAACGCAGCTGGTCTGCCCCGCACTGGGAAAAAAGGAGCGGCCGGGTGATGGCCCTTGAGCGGGTCATGCTCTTTGGCCTAACCATTGTTGCCGGCCGCCGGGTCAACTATGGTCGCATCAATGCCCAAACCCGCAAAGAGGCGCAGGAAATCTTCATCCGCACAGCGCTCATCCAAGGCGAGCTTGGGGGCCGCTTTCCCTTTCTGGAGCACAACCTGGCCCTGCGTCAGCAGTTTGAAGAACTGGAAGACCGGGTGCGGCGGCGGGGTATAGTGGTTGACGAAGAAGTTTTGTACGCCTTTTATGCCAGTCGTCTAAAGACTGCCCACGACCGCTCCAGCCTCAAACGGCTGCTGCACGATGCAGGCACAGACGATTTTTTGCGCATGCGCGAGGCCGATATCTGCCAGACAGTGCCAGATGGGGCAGAGCTGTACCGCTATCCGCCCACCATCCGCAGTGCGGGTTTAGATATCCCGCTGGAGTATCACTTTAGCCCTGGTGCTGAAGATGATGGCGTCAGTGCACTGGTTACTGCCCGTCATTTACCGGAACTGAATCCACAAGTCTTTGAGTGGCTGGTGCCTGGCCTGCTGCCGGAAAAGGTTTTGCAGCTGTGCAAGCGGCTGCCCAAGCGATTGCGCCGTGTTTTGGTCCCCCTGCCCGAGGCAGTGGACAGGATGTTGGATGGGTTGGTGTTATACCAAGGTTCGCTCTACCAGGAACTGGAACGGGTTATCCTGCGCCAGCACCAGGTGCAGGTGCAACGGAACGACTGGCAGGTCGACACCCTGCCACCCCATCTGAAAATGCGTTTTGTCTTGCTGGATGATTCTGGCCAGGTGCTGATGCAGAGCCGCTCGCTCACCGACCTGTTGCAACAGAGAGCAGGCATACCTGCATCCCAGGAGGCCAAACATCTTGTCCTGCCTGCGGCGCAGTTGGTGCAGGCAGATAATCTGGACAATATAGAGACCACCCTGAGCCTGAGTGCAGCACCTGGCAAGCCTGAACTGCTGGCCTACGCGACCCTGAAGCTCGACAAGGAAGAGCACAACCTTGAGCTGCACTATTTGCCAGACAGAGAAGAGAGCCGCCGTCAGAACCGCACGGGCCTGCGCCTGCTTTTGAGCCAGGGCTTTGCCAGGGAAAGTGCAGCCCTGCGCAAGCAGTGCAAGGATATTGTTGTTTCCCAGTCTGCCTCCTGGCTCAGCCTGGGCAGCGGTTTTGCAGCAGCGGAACTGCAGCGCCAGCTCTTTGCCTTTGTTCTGGACGCGGTTTTTTCCCTGGATATGGAGACGATTCCCACACAGGCACAATACGATGCCGCAGTTGCAGTTGTACAGCGGGAAGGGCTGTTACGCCGGGCACGGCCTGTGCTGGAGCGGGTGGTGCAACTGGTGCGGCAACGACGGGAGCTGAACTCCCTGGTGGGCCAATGGGCGAGCCGCGCACGTCAGGCACGGTGCTACGATACCTCTCGCCACGAAGAATACCAGAACTTGCTGGAGCGACTGGTACCGGCAGATTTTTTGCAACAGCTTTCGGCATCAGAACTGCGTGAGCGGCCCCGCTACCTGCAGGCCCTGGCCCTGCGCATCAAGCGGGCTGAGCATGACCCTCAGAAAGATGCACAAAAAGCTGCTCGTCTACGCAACCCGGAAAATCGCCTGCAGGAGGCGGCGCGCTTTATGCGTCAACCCGGGCATTCCAGCCAGTGTCGCAGCTGTCTGCATGAATATGCCGCCATGGTGGAAGAGTTCAGAATTTCTGTGTTTGCGCCGGAACTGGGCACCCGCCAGCCGGTTTCGGAGAAGCGGTTGGCACAGAAATGGGCTGAGGTGGAAAATGTCTGCCGGCAGGTGGAGTAGAAAAGAGTCGCAGAGCATAACGAATTGAGAATTGACTGCGTAAAAAAGTAACCAACATGCAAACCACACAATCCACACGTATAGTTTTGATGCAGACCAGAGCTTGGTGGCAATGCTTGTACACTGCGTATTCAGGTTTTATCAAGATGTTACAAGGGCTCGTCCCTGCGCTGGCAGCAAGAACACCGTGACCTGTGCTGATTATGCATTGGTTTACATGTCGTTGGCAGGAATGGCCCTTGACAAAAGTCAGCGGATATTTTAGATAGCCGTTACCATTGATACGATCTGCACCTGAAAAATCTCGTTCAGATGAATAGATGGCCCCATCGTCTAGTGGCCTAGGACACCGGCCTCTCACGCCGGTAACAGGGGTTCGAGTCCCCTTGGGGTCACCATAAAATCAGCTAGTTAGCTGGATTTCACCATACAAGCCCCCCTGGAATTTTTTTCCAAGGGGGCTTTCCTGTTTCGCCTTCTTCAGGCCGCTTGAATGCGTTGTCCTGCCACCGGCGTAAGCAAAAAGCCTCCTTGGAACGTCTAAAGTTCCGGGGAGGCTTTTCTGTTTATGGCGCTGGTGCAGGTGGTTAAGCCAGCAAACGATGCATTCAGGCCAGGTAGAGACCATGGACTGAAATAATAGGCTGTAGAAAACAGAAAGGCTTCAGCGGTTGCACCCGCTGAGGCTGATGCAGGGTGATGACATTGACCGGCGCAAGTTCGACCAGTTAATCGAGGAGATCATGGTTTCTCAGGGCGATGTGGTGGTGGACAACGGTGCTGCCACCTTCGTTCCCCTGAGCTCGTATCTGAAGGAAAATCAGACAATTGATTTTCTTGAGGAAGCCGGAATGCGAGTGCTGATCCATACAGTATTCACCGGTGGCCAGGCAATGAAGGACACTGCTGATGGCCTGGTGTCTCTGGCCCGTCATTTTCCCATTGTGCCGCTGGTGGTGTGACTGAACCGCTATTTTGGCGAAATCGCCACAGCTGGAAAGCAGTTCGAGGAGTTCAAGGTATACCGCGAGAATCAGGACAGAATCCTTGCCCTCATCCATATCCCTCTGAAATCTGCACAAACCTTTGGCAAGGACCTGGAGGAACTGTTTTCGCGCCACCAGACCTTTGTCAAGACAGCAGTGGATTCATCCCTGCCTGTCATGACCAGGCAGCGGCTGAAGACCTTCTGGAACGAGATGCGCCAGGAAATTGATATGGCCGGGATTATTGACGTAGCAGGCGGTGAATGAAGGCGATTTAGTCTGTTGAACCAGCTGATTTTTCACCGAATTGTAGCCGCCTGAGATTGAAATGAGGAGATCAGACGGTTTTGTCAGGAGTATGTCATGAGTAGTCATAAACCAGGTGCTACCGATCTGGCCCTTACCGTCCAAGACGGAAAAGTCACTGCTTCATCCAGAGATATTGCCAAAACTTTTAAAAAACACCATCGCAATGTAGTTCGAGCTATTGAGGAGCTTGACTGTCCATCAGAATTTAAGCTGCTCAATTTTTAGTAGCTTAAATTTACCTACAGAGGACAGGAGTTTCCATATTACGAGATGACTCGCGACGGGTTCAGCTTTCTTTGTATGGGATTTACTGGCGCAAAGGCAGCTATCTGGAAAGAAGCCTACATAGCTGCTTTCAATCGTATGGAGGCAGCGTTGCTCCAGGAGAAGATCTGGATAGGCGGGTTGACGCAGGCGCTGGAACAAATCTGTCCAACACCCCCCCCCAGGGAGGCGGATACTGTGCGTAACCAGCGGAGCCTGAAACTGCTGCGGACACAGGCCGCATACTGGGCCATGCTAGAAGAAATGCCGCTTGCAGCGGCGGAGTCTGCGGTTTGCGCAGTTGGCAGGCTGCGCAGACTTGATGATCTTGACCTGTCCCGGCATCAGTTCAGCGGGATGTCCGACTTTCTTGAGCGGGTGATTGTCCATTCCAACAAGAACACCCAGCCTGCCACTGAGGAACAGATCAACACCATCAAATGACTGGCGTGGTCTCCACGGCCACCGCCAACCTTGCCCTATACCGTGATCCGGTGGTGACCTGGAATATTGGTACCAGCGATTTTCGCATTAGCGATCTCATGAACCAGGACAAGGCAATCAATCTCTACCTGGTTATTTCCCCTGCTGATATTGACCGGCTACGCCCGCTCTTTCGCATTTTCACCAATCAACTGCTTGGCCGTCTCACTGAAAAAATGGAGTTTGGCCAAGGCGGCACCAGGATTGCCTACAAACACCGGCTGCTTTTGATGCTTGATGAGTTCACAAGTCTCGGCAAGCTGGCAATTATCGAGCGGGCCATTGCCTTTATGGCAGGCTATGGCATCAAGGGCTATTTCATCGTGCAGGACACCAAGCAGCTCAATGCTGCCTACGGCCAGGACAATGCCCTTATGGCCAACTGCCAGGTGCGCATTGCCTATGCGCCTAACCTGCCAGAAACTGCCGAATACCTCTCAAAACTGACCGGTACCACCACTGTGGTGCAGCGCAAAAAAAGCATTTCCACAGGCAAAAGCGGCCGGGGCACCTCAATCAGCATTCAGGAAACCGCCAGGCCGCTTTTAACCTCGGATGAATGCCTGCGTCTGCCCGGCATCCACAAGGAGCAAAGCGGCTGGTGGCAGAAGAAAAGCCATATTGCACCCGGTGATACGCTGATTTTTACTGCCGGACATGCGCCCATCTATGGCAGGCATATTCTGCATTTTGTTGACCCAATCTTTCTGGCGCGGGCCTCCATGCCGCCAGCCGGAAAAACAGGTGACACCAAAAAAGAAAAAACCACAGCAGCACCAGAGCCAGTATTTGAAGAATCAGCAGGCGCAGCCTATTTACGGTACCTCGATGATCTGCCTGCACACCTGGAAGGCCAGGCATGAATTACAGACGAAGAGCTTTTGCGGCAGAATCGGCCAGGAAGGCAGAGCGGCTTTTTGCTTTGCCCTCAGCCACGGCAGCATCAATTTTTTTGACGAGCAGCCTGGGCAGGGTAACGGTTGCCTTTTCTGTGCCGCCAAGGAACGGCGTAATGTCAACCTCCACAAAGGCCCACACCGCACCTGCATACTCAGGCAAGGCAAAATATGCGTCAATGGTGGAAGGGGCAGGCGCAAACTCACCTTCTTCAGCAAGAATTTCAAGATGCCCGGCAATAGCTTCCTGGGCGTTATTGATTGCTTCCTCGATGCTCTCGCCTGCGGAAAAACAGCCGGGGATATCCGGAACAGTCACTCCATAGCAGGAATCCGGGTCTTTATGCACAGCAATGGGATATTTCATGACAAACCAGCCTGTTTCAATATGTTTTTGATGGTGCCAACCGGGAGCGTCCTTTTTGGGTGCGGGACAGTGACCAGACCTTTTTTGACAGGGTGTTTGAAGTGATGATGGCTGCCGGTCACTCGGACAAGCTGCCAACCATCCGCTTCAATGATTTTTATAATATCTTTACTGTTCAAGGTGGGCTCCTGTTGTTTGATATAGGTTATTATATACCTTTGGCAGTATAAAATAAATATGAAAATACTGTTCAGATGTATAAAGCTAGTTTTTTTGACAGTTTGTTTTTTTACAACAGCCTGGGCTTGCGGTTACCGGGTCAATGTCACCTCCAGCCTGCCCCTGGGGTTATACCGCTTGACAGATGAAAGACCACAACGCGGCAGCATTGTTTTTTTCTGCCTGGAGTCAGAGCATTTTATCAAGCTGGCCCGGGCGCGGGAATATGCAGGGACAGGCACTTGTCCTGGCGCTCTTCGCGCCCTGGGCAAGGAAGTCTACGGTCTGCCTGGTGATCTGGCCAGCATCGGTGCAGACGGTTTAATCAGCATCAACCATCAGATAATTCCTGGCAGTGCAGCCCGGGACGTGGACAGCAAGGGACGGCCCATGCCAAAGCCTGAACTCACAGCCGGAATTATCCCGGCTGGTCAGGCATTAACACTTTCCCTGCATCACCAGGGCAGCTTTGATGGCCGTTATTTTGGTCTGGTCAGCCTGCACAGCTTGCGCCAGACGCGACCTGTATTGACATTCAAAAAAAGAGGACAGCATGGAACAGGACAAGGCGTATCTGAATGCAGCAGCAGAAGCAGTATACCGGCGGCTTGAGGAGAACCCCGGAATGAGTATCCCGGTTGATCCTGATGTGGCTGCCCACATAGGGGCCTTTTCTGATGAGGCCATGAACGAGGCCGATGCGCTGGAAGGGGCAAAAGGGGAACAAGAAGAGGTGTAAGCCATGGCTGAAAACAAAAAACCGTACCCTGAGCAGATAGCTGAACAGGTTATCGCAGCGCTCAGGGACGGCACAGCTCCATGGGTTGTTCCCTGGGAACCTGGCCAGATACCGGAAGGCCCGGTCAATGCCGTCACTGGCCAGCCCTACCGGGGCATAAATCGTGTCTGGCTGGGTATGCAGCAGGGGAACAACATTGATTCGCGCTGGTGTACCTACAGACAGGCGCAACAGCTTGGTGCCCAGGTGAAAAAGGGCAGCCGGGGCACCACAGTACAGTACTGGAAGTTTCGGGAAGAAACCCTGCTCAAGGATGAACAAGGGAAACCGCTTCTCGATGAGAATGGCCAGAAACGTTATTCAGTAACAGAGCTTGAGCGGCCCAGGGTGTTTTATTCAACCGTTTTTCATGCCTCGCAGATCGAGGGCCTGCCGCCCTTGCCTGCACGGGTTGAAACCCCGGAATGGCAGTGGCATGAAATGGCTGAAAAACTCCTGAAAGAGTCAGAGGCCAGAATTTTTAATGACCAGGTGAGCAGGGCCTTTTACCGACCCTCAAGTGCTGAAATCCATCTGCTGGAACGGGGACAGTTTGCCACGCCTGACCGGTACTACGCAACCGCCCTGCATGAGCTTGGCCACTGGACAGGGCATGAGAGCAGGCTTGACCGTGATCTGAAACATCCCTTTGGCAGTGAAGGCTATGCCAGGGAAGAGCTGAGGGCAGAACTGGCCAGCTACATGCTGGGGGCTGAACTGGGTATTGGTCATGATCCCGGCCAACACCACGCCTATATTGCCAGCTGGATCAAGGCTCTGGAGGAAGACCCTAAAGAAATCATCCGGGCTGCACGGGATGCGGAACATATCAGGGAATATGTCATGGGCAGGGAAAAAGGGATTCAAGCCAGCAGTCAGCCAAAAGCTAATGAAATGAGCAATGCAAAAACGGCAGACCTTGAGCGCCTGAGCCAATGGCAGGCCGCACCGGAACAACAGCAGGAAACGCCTGCGGTGGTGAACCCTGCTGCCGAGTTCGGCCAGATGTTACGGGATGCAGGGCTGCTCATCAAGGGTGAGCCGGTCATGGACGGAAAGATTCAGCGGGTGCCGGTGGCCACCGGCAGGCCAGGGGCCAAAGATGGCGCTTATTGCGGTTTTGCCGATGGCAAACCCAATGGCTGGTATCAGAACCATAAAACCGGGGTGCAGGGAAAATGGCTGGCCACTGGCCATGTCCTGAGCGATGAGGCCAAACGTGAGCTGCACAAGGAAGCTGCCAACACCCTGAGCGCAGCAGAAATTGAACGCCAGGCGGTGCAGGAAAAAGCCCAAAAAAGGGCCTATGCCAAATGGATGAATGCTGAACCGGTACAGGATCATCCCTACCTGCAACGCAAGGGGGTTGAATCCTTTGAACTTCGCCAGGACAGGCAGGGCAACCTGGTGGTGCCGGGTTTTGATCTGGACACAGGCCGTCTGCAAACCGTGGAATACATCAATAAAGATGGTGGCAAATGGTTTGAGAAAGACTGCCCGAAGAAAGAAGCGGTCTGTGTGCTGCCCAACAAGGATGCCCTTGAAACAGGCAATGTGGTGTTGATGGTGGAAGGCTATGCCACAGGTGCCAGCGTACACCAGGCTACGAGCCTGCCAGTGACTGTGGCCTTTGATGCAGGTAATATCAAGGATGCGGCGCTTGCGATCAGAAAAAAGCTGCCCCATGCGCAAATCACCATCTGCGCGGATAATGACCCACCCCGGCCAGACGGCATCAATATAGGCGTGATGAAGGTCAAGGAAGCTGCTGCTGCTATTTCCGGTGCCAAGGTGGTGGTTGCGGATTTCTCAAAGGATGAGCGCTCAAGGGGTCTGAAAGATTTCAACGATCTGCACCAGGCGCGCGGGCTTGCCGCAGTAAAGAAAAGCATCCTTGCTGAAAAGACCAGGGAACCTGCCGGGGTGGAGCGATGAATAAGCCCTGGCTAGCTGTGATGTGGTTTTTTCTTTTTTGGTGCCCGTCTCTTGCCCTGGCCTCACCGGTTACAGATGAACCCCAGCTTGTTGCCGGGATTGAGGCGGAAGAGAACCAAGCATCTTTTTTTGAGGCCGCAGCACGAGAAGTAGGTGTGCCGCCGGAACTGACCCGGGCTATTGCCAGGGTTGAAAGTGGCGGCATACCCTATGCGCTCAATGTGGAAGGCCGGGACTATTTTTTTGCCAGCAAGGAAGAGGCCCTTGCCGCTGCCAGCGAGGCGCAGGCTGCCGGGAAAAGTTTTGATTCCGGGGTTATGCAGATCAACAACTGGTGGCTGAAGCGGTATGACATTCCGCTTGAAGCGGTTTTTGATCCGGCTGCCAATATCCTGCTGGGCTCCTGGATACTCAGGCAGGAACTGAATCGCCATGGCGATAGCTGGACAGCTGTTGCCCGCTATCATTCGCCCAATGCAGACCGAGGCAACCAATATGTTGCCCTGGTACGCAGGGCATTGGAAAGAGGGCCGATACAGACAAAGTCCAAGCCTTCGCAAAGCAGCAGCTTGGTGCACTCAACAAAAAAAGAAACAACGGAATCAATGCCTCATACGTCTGTTCAAAGTACGGCAACTCCTTTGGTGGTGTGGTTCTCCTCCCTTTTTTGTTCAATGTGAAAAGTAGAGGCTATGCAGCCATTCTCAGTTTTTGTTTTGGTGTGATGCCGCCAATGCCCATATTGGGCCGATCATTGTTATAGGCCCAAAGCCATCGCGTGGCAAAGTCCTGAACATGAGTAATGTCCTCAAACAGATTATGCTCCAGCCATTCATACCGCACCGTGCGGTTGTAACGCTCAACATAGGCATTTTGCTGCGGTTTGCCTGGCTGAATATAAGCAAGACGAATGCCTTCCTGCCCGGCCCAGGACTGGAGCCGGTGGATCACGTACTCCGGGCCGTTATCGCACCGGATCGCATGCGGCTTGCCGCGCCACTCCATGATCTGCTCCAGGGTTCGGATAACCCGCTCTGTGGGAAGAGAAAAATCCGCTTCGATAGCCAACCCTTCACGGTTAAAATCGTCAATCACATTCAACAGACGATAGCTGCGCCCATCTTGCAACTGGTCGTGCATAAAATCCATGGACCAGCTCTGGTTGGCCGTATCAGGTTAGCAGAACGGCTCGGGTTTTTCGCGTACCATGCGCCTTTTGGGCTTGATCCGCAGGTTCAGCTTTTGTTCGCAGTAGATCCGATACACCCGTTTATGGTTCCAACCAAACCCTTTGATATTGCGTAAATACAGGAAACACAACCCAAAACCCCAACTGCGTTGCTCAGTGCACAGCCGCACCAGCCAGCCCGCGATACGCGTGTTTTCTTCAGATAATTTGGGTTTATAGCGGTAGCAGGTTCGACTGATGGTAAAGGCCTCACACACTTGCCGGATATTCAACCGTCCTTTTTGAATTGCTTTTTTGGCCATCTCACGGCGATGAGACGGCCTCACCACTTTTTTCAAGGGCCCCCTGCAGAACTTCTGTTTTCATCTGTGCCTCGGCCTACATTTTCTTGAGCTTGGCGTTTTCTTTCTCCAGCTCTGTAGCCCTCCCCCAGTTAGTACCATCCATAAGTAGAGATATTCTGAGTTGAGTGGGCCACGACAAACTCGGCTGGGGTCATTTTTCCGAGTGAGTCGTGAGGTCTTTCCTCATTGTATTCCTTGATCCAGGTCCGGGTGATTTCTTTCACCTCTGTCAGCGTACTGAACAGATAAAAATCCAGAATTTCATTCCGGTACGTTTTGTTAAAGCGTTCTACGTATGAGTTCTGGGTTGGCTTGCCGGGCTGAATAAATTCCAGTTCCACGCTGTTTGCTTCCGCCCAGTCCGCCAGAGTTACAGAGACAAGCTCCGGTCCGTTATCCATTCTCAGCTTTTCAGGCAGGCCGCGCCAGGCCACAACCCGCTCCAGAACCCGAACAATCCTGGCCGCGGGAAGGTTGGTGTCCACTTCAATGGCCAGGCATTCCCGGCTGAAGTCGTCCAGCACGTTGAACGTGCGAAACCGCTGGCCACTCAACAGCGCGTCATGCATAAAATCTATGGACCAACAGATGTTCGCGGCGGATGGGACAGCTAACAGCCTGGGATTTCTTGATGGCAGCCGCTTCTTTCCTTTCCGGCGCAGGTTCATTTTCAGCAGGCAGTACACGCGGTAGACCCGTTTGTGATTCCACCGGTGACCATGCCTGCGCAGGACCGAAAACAGCTTCCCGAAACCGTAGCGCGGATACCGCTCGGCCAGCGTGAGAAGCGCTTCAATGAGTGGTGAGTCGTCGCGTGGCCTGGGCTTGTAACTGTACACCGAGCGGCTTAACACCAGCGCAGAACAGGATTGCCTCATGCTCAGCCCATAATCGCAACGCATAAAATCAACCAACTCGCGCTTCTCCGCCGGCCTCAGAGCTTTTTTGCGATAACGTCCTTCAGGGCTTCGTTTTCCAGGCTCAGGTTGGCGAACATCCGCTTCAGCTTGCGGTTTTCTTCTTCAAGCTCCTTGAGCCTGCAGATATCCGAGGCTTCCATACCGCCGTATTTCGACTTCCATTTGTAATACGCTGCCTGGCTTACGCCATGCTCTCGGCAGACATCGGCTACTTTGCGGCCGCCTTCGGCTTCTTTCAAAATCCGAAGAATCTGGCTTTCCGAAAATCGAGATTTCCTCATTGTGCCCTCCATAAGGCAAGTTTACCAGAAATCTCTACTTCTCAATGGATCTATTTTAAGGGAAGGCTACACAACCACTTCACAACGCAAGCAGAAAATATACCTCGCTTGACAAACAAACACCTGATACAGGAGACATCATGACAGTCAAGCGTATGGACAATGTCGGCATCGTGGTGGAAGACATTGATGCCGCCATTGAGTTCTTCATTTAACTCGGCCTTACCCTCGAAGGCCGCATGCCCATCGAAGGCGAATGGGCCGGCCGTGTCATCGGAGTGCGCGGCCGTTTCTGTTCGTCGATTCATAGATTTGCGCTCCAGCTTCCTCCGAACCAGCCCCCACGGGTTCGCCCTTGCTTTCGGCTAGTATCTATATTCCTGTCATCACGACAGGAACAGGGTTTACACACAGGAGACTACACCTCATGAGATCACGCCCATGCCGGGCGTACACAATTTATTCAAGCCGACCGCGGAAGGTGCGCGTTGCTTATGATTGAGCGCTGTGGCCGCAGCGGGTTAGCTTATCGTTAGGTGACACAACTTGATTTCGTGCAAAACTGAAGGGTGGACAATGTCAACTAAGTACTACACTGCATCAAGCATCGACGGCTTCATTGCCACTGAAAATGATTCGCTAGACTGGTTATTTCCGCTAGCAGACCTGGATAAAACAAGTTATCCCGCCTTTATCTCAGAGGTTGGCGCCATAGCAATGGGGTCGTCAACCTACGAATGGTTGCTGAGGCGTGCAGTCAAACTCGGCACTGCGGATGAGGGCGATTGGCCTTATTCACAGGCAGTATGGGTCTTCTCCAGCCGTAACCTTGACGCCCCTGCGAGCGCAGACATTCGATTCGTTCAAGGTGATATCCGGCCTGTTCATGCCCAGATGAAAGAAGTTGCAGGCACCAAGAACATTTGGGTCATGGGTGGAGGCGATCTTGCAGGGCAATTTTTTGATGCGGGCCTCCTAGATGAGATCATCGTTCAGATAGGCTCGGTTACCCTGGGTCACGGCAAGCCTGTGTTTCCGCGTAGAGTGCTCAGTCCTACCCTTCAGCTTTTGTCTTTGAGTCGCATTAACGAGGGCATGGCTGAGCTACGCTACAGGATCAACAAAGCGAGCCAAGCAAGCGCCGCCTAACAATTCATTTGAGCCAACACCGTTTCGTGGCGCAGCTTGATTCATGCGTTGGGTCGTTTGTACTCTATTCCGGTAGCCTGGAATTCAGCAGGGATCCATGAAGATAATCATCGAAGGATATCAGGCTAGCTGGGTCAATGCCTTTCACAGAGAAGAGGAAATCATCGCCTCAGTGCTGATAGCTTTCAGCCCGGCCATTGAGCACATTGGAAGTACCGCCATTTCAGGGCTGTGTGCGAAACCGACCATCGACATATTGGTGGGCCTGCGCGATGAAATACAACTGGACAAGACAGTCGCTCCAATGATCGCTGCGGGCTACACATACTTCAAGAAATACGAACCCGCCATGCCATACCGACGGCTCTTTGCAAAATTAAGAGCACTCACAGACACAGCGCTTCCGGAAATCATAGGTGTCCATGATGAATTCATTCGCGGACAAGAATTCATCGCAGCTGCCAATATTCATGTTATCGCCAAAGATACTTCCCACTGGAGGAGACATTTGGCATTTCGGGATTTCTTGCGAGCTCATACCGACTTGAGAGATGAGTATGCCCAGCTAAAGCAAGAGCTGTCCAAGCATGAATTCAAGGATACCAATGAGTACAACAGGGCCAAGGATAGTTTCATCAAAAGGGTAGAGGAGCAGGCGCTTGCGTGGTACACCGGCCAGCACAAAGCAGGTGAAGGCACCCAAGGCGGCGGCCCAATTGGGTAGCCGGGGGGATTTACTCCCCCAGCCCCCACACCACCTGGCATACGGGTCCGCACCAGGCGGTTCTCATGAGCTACCGAGCCGTAGCCGGGTAATGGATGTTTACCCACAGGTCTTTGATGGAAAGCAAACCTTAATCTTTAAGCCATTGATTGGTCATGCCCGAATGGGTCGCCAGAGTGCGGGATACTCTCCGTGGGCCTTTCCGGCTCAAACCGGCTGAGATGGCTGTATGAATGGCGAAGTCATCGGCATAGCGGGCGAAACGGTGACCTCGTCCCTCAAGCTCATCCAGGAGGATGTTGCTGAGCAATGATGAAAGCGGTCCGTCCTGGGGAACATCCCTGCGGGTGTCATGAAGTCGGCCACCTATCACCAATCCTGCTCGCAGGTATGGCCTGGGTCAGCTTCAAGACGCGCTTGTCGCCCACTTTTTTGCTGACCCGGGCCATGAGCACATCATGCTCCACCGTATCGAAAAACTTCGCCAAGTCCGCATCAACAGCCACGCGCTACCCCTTGCGAAAACCGAAACTTGTTTGCGAAAAACCAGGATCAAAGATCAGCGCCAGCACCTGCGCAACAGCTTGCTGAATCAAGCGGCCAAGCACAGCAGGTATCCCCAACGGGCGCGTGCCCCCTGTTGCCTTTGGAATATCTACTCTTTTGACTGGTAAAGGTTTATAGCTTCCTGCAAAGATGGATGAACGGATTTTCGGCCAATGTTCCCAAGCGTAGGCCATGAAGTCGTCAATGGGCATGTCGTCCACGCTCGGCGCACCACGATTGGCCTTGACCTGTTTCCAGGCGTCACTCAGGTTGGCCCGGGAAAGAACCCGCTCCAACAGGGATGCATCGGGATTGGGTATGCCGCCAACGCGCCGGCCAACTGATCCCCTGGTCGGGTTCATCGCAACAGTCGAGCTTGACGGGTCCTTTCCCTTCTCTGGGTTTGGCCTTCGTCCACTGGCGGCGGACTACTATCTACTATGACCTCTGTTGACTCCTGTCCGGGAACCAGACGTATTACCAGCAATGGCGCTTTCCAACGGGGGTTGGATTGCATACCGGGCAGGTCTTCCCGGATAAGGACGTGACCTGTCACTATGCTATCGCGGCATGTACCGTATCTCCCAAACCCGGAGCCTTGTCATGTTGTGCTGACTTACCGGGAGACTCGGCCTTGTATGCCGTTTCTGTTCATCGACTCATAGCTTTGCGTTCCAGCTTCCTTCGGACCAGCCCTCACGGGTTCGCCCTTGCTTTCGACTAGTATTTATGTTCCTGTCATCACGACAGTAAAAGGGTTTACATACAGGGGACGTAGACCCCATGAGATCACGCCCATACCGGGCGTACACAACCGGTTGCAGCGAACGGTCCGCTGCTGAACCGGAGCGTTAGGCAACAATGCAAAAATTGATGTGCTCTCATGTAGCCGCTCGTGATACAACACGTCGCCAATGTTGCCGGAGTGGTGCATGCTAGGCACACGAGGAGGACACAAGCGATGCAACTCATGACCGATGAGCGCTGGCAACGGCATGCCAATCCGTGGAGTGTCTGGACACGCTTTGCTGCTATCCCGGCTGGCATGCTCGCCATTTGGAGCCGCGTATGGCTTGGTTGGTGGTGTCTGCTGCCAATCGGTCTCGTTGTCGTCTGGCTGGTGCTCAATGTGCTAGTGTTCCCGCCCGTCACGCGCCCGAAGCGCTGGACATCGAAAGGGATCTACGGAGAACAAATCTGGCTCCAGAATCGCACAGCGATCCCCCAGCACTATGCAGTTATGCACCGCCGACTCATTCTCCTCGGCCTGTGTGGCATGGTGGTGGTAGTATGGGGCTTGGTCCAATTGCACCTGTGGATGAGCATTACGGGCGCGGTGATCCTCATCTTGGCACAATTGTGGCGCATCGACCGCTTTAGTACACTCTACGAATGGTACACGAACACCACCGATGTGCGGTAACACATATCTGCGGTTCAATGCGTGTTCGCCAGGAGCACGGTAGTATCGCCCGGAACGTACCCATCTCCGACCAATACGCGTCTCACAAAGCCACCTAACTCGGGCGTTAAATGTGAGAAGACAATGAACGGCCCTCGACCTGAAAACCCTCACCCGATGAGTGGCTTTCCACAGGTATGCTTCATACGGAATACCATCAAATCACCAAACATCGAGGTCGGTGAGTATACCTACTACGATGACCCAGAAGACTCGGAAAACTTTGAGCGAAACGTTCTTTACCATTTCGACTTCATCGGTGACCGCTTAATCATTGGCAAGTTTTGCGCAATTGCCCGTGGCGCCAAATTCATCATGAATGGTGCAAACCACAAGCTTTCTGGCATCTCAACCTATCCCTTTCAGATCTTTGGCAACGGCTGGGAACGGGTCATGCCCAGTCCAAGTGATCTTCCATACAAAGGCGACACAGTCATTGGCAACGACGTGTGGATCGGTTACGAAAGCTTGATCATGCCAGGCGTAAAGATTAGGGACGGTGCCATCATTTCTTCCCGATCGGTTGTCACCTCTGACGTAGAGCCGTACACCATTGTTGGTGGCAACCCCGCCAAATTAATCCGTCACCGATTTAGCAGCCCGTTGAATAATCCGCAGTTTTGAATACCGTAAACAACGGCTGGTTGTCAGATTTGCCAGCCGATGCAGACAATTATGGGATAATCCGGCTGTTCGGTGGCATTTGGCACCCAAATGAC
>Ga0334888_1001140_pt1 | contig 36551 bp, 27 predicted proteins | sample GraSluR1_MG_FD_207227 | JGI IMG/M metagenome (GOLD analysis project Ga0334888, IMG submission 207227) | Sludge microbial communities from methane-producing bioreactor in Wageningen University, Netherlands - Granular Sludge_3_08-R1 | ecosystem: Engineered > Bioreactor > Anaerobic > Unclassified ...
GCGAGGTCATACAGCCCTGCATAGATCGTGTAGTCGCCCGGCGCCGCGTCAGCCGGCAGGCGTAAACTGCGCTTATCCGCTACGACTTGCTTGGGCAGCCAAGCGCTGGCGGGCATGAAGCCGTTCAACGGCTGACCGTCTGCCTGGGCGACCACTGCGCCATCGGGGCCGACCACATGGACGAAGGCCGTGTAGTCGACATCCATAGGCTGCAAGGCTTGCCAGAAGAGCGTGACGGTCAGCGCTTCTCCCGGTTGCAGCGCCAGGCGATCGGGCCGCAGGCTGGCGTCGTTTTCGGTGCGCCAGTCCGCGCCGGTCAATTGCACCAAACCGCCGAGGTCTGCGGGGGGTGTCAGCGGATGGGCCGGGCGGGTAGGCGGCTCGCCCACTCGTATATAGTCCAACGTGACCAGGTCGCCGGCGGGTTCCCCTGTGCGGGCCAGTACTGCGTCCAGGAGTTCGCCGCCGGACGGGTCATAAAAGCCCGCTTCGACGCGATAATAGCCTGGGACCGCGCCGGTCGGGATCGCCAGGTCGTGACCGTCGGGCCACACGACGCCGCGCTGCCAAGAACTGGTGGCTGCGCCCCAAGGCCAACCCTCGTTGCGCGACAACTCCTGGCCGTCCGGCCCGACAATGCGCACCAAGACATTCAGGTTGCTGTCGATCGGCGCCAGGTTCACAAAGTAGAATATAGCACGGAACGATTCGCCTGGTGAAATAGAGGCCGCGGGCAGTTGGTAGCTGACCAGGCGAATGGCCGCGTCCCAGTCGGTCACGTAGTCGGGCAAGGGCATCTGACGCAGTTCGTAGATGTGCGCGTAGTCGAGGCCGTCGATCTGTATGACGTGGACGGGCTGATAGCGGCTGAAGTGCGCGACGGCGCGTCGCGAGGGAAGCTGGCGCTGCCAGTCCTGTGCGTAGACGATGGCGTAATCCGCCTCGTGCCAGAAGGTGATGGGCACGGTCTTGCCGCGGAAGAAATAGGAGAAGGGGCCGTTGGTATAGCCGGAAGCAACGATCAGCCGGTCCGCATCCGGCAGCGTGTTGAGGAAGCGCGCCGCCTCGTCCGCGCCTTCGCCCCAGCCGATCATCATCGTCTGGGGCGCACGCGCCGCGCCGCCTAGCAGCGGGTTGTAATAGCTGAGGTAGTAGGGGAAGGCGGCCAGGGCGAGCGCCGCTTGGACTACGAGAAGCAGCGCCAATAGGGCGAGTTGCGCCCGGCGAGAGAACCTCGCCCGCCGCCTTTCGGATAGCCAAGTTCCCAGGGCGACGATGCCGCCGCCCGCGATAAGAGCGAGGGGCAGGTAGGAAGGCAGGAGATAACGGTCGAACTTCTTGGCGCCCAGGTTCATAAAGAGCAGGAAGCCCACGGCATAGAGCGCCAGTGTGGCCGCGGCGAAGCGGGGCGCGGGCCGGTCGAACGGGGGGCGGCGCGCGGCGTAGGCGACAAGGGCGAGGGCCAACCCCAACAGGACGACAGGCGTCGTGCGCCAGAGATAGGTGACAGGGTAGAAGCTGAATCCGGGGTCGCCGGCGTAGACCTCTCCGGCGTAGAAGGTGGGCTTGAGGTGGCCTTCGACCGCGTATTCGCCTGCGGCGTCGATCACCTGGCGCAGGCTGCCGAGCGGGTCCACCCACATGGCGGGCCAGAGCAGCACGAACGTGACGACGGCGAACAGCGCCCACAGCGCCGTCATGCCCGCTGGACGGCCTAGGCTGCTGCGGCTTCGGTTGCGAGAAGCAGCCGTACTGTGCCCGAGAGGAAAGGCCCACGCGCCCAGCGCCAGCGCGGCCATGAAGGGCAGCAGGAAGAGAGCCGGCGAGCGCGTCAGCCAGGCAAGGCCCGCGGCCGCCGCCGACAGGATAAGCGCGTAGAGCCGGCGCTCCTGGAGATAGACCAGGAACGCCATCAGCGCCAGGAACATGAAGCTGCTGACCATGCCGTCGAGGTGCAGCAGCCGCGAGTGGGCGATGTGGAAGGGGGAGAACGCGATTAAGACGAAGCCCGCGGCCGCGGGCCAGAGGCCGAACAGGCGCACAGCCAGCACGAACGCAAGCGTCAGGCTTATGGTAATCGACAGTACGACGAAGGCGCGGCCCGCGGCCAGCAACTCGACCGGATCATAGCCCTGGCTGCGCAAGAACGGCTCTATCTCCTCCGTGAGCCAGCCGAAATAGCCGGGCGCGTCCTGGGCGTAGGACGGGTAAGCCGTGAGGAAGCCGGCCAACCCTGCCCAGGTGACGGTGACGCCGGGATGGTGGCGCTGGAAGGCGGCGGCAAAGTCGCCGTGGGTGAGGGCGCGATAGAAGTTGGCGGAACGGGCCAGCCAGGCGTGTTCGTCCGCGGTGACGAAGCGGTCGAGCGCCAGGCCGCGCGGCAGCCAGATGAGCGCGGCCATGAGCAGGGCGGCAAGCAACGTCCGCTGCGTTGGGTTTAGCGTGCGCCGTGCGCCCGCAGCCGGCGGCCCTTCCTTCTTCCCTGCGCTTTCCCCGGACTCTGCGGCGATCATGGCGGCGTTACCGTGATGTCGGCCAGTCCGAAGGCGTCGCCCAGATGCGCGCCGTCCGGCGCGAAGATGTCGAGGCGGTCGCCGGTTTCACTGTCATACATGCCGACCAGCAGCCGGTAGACGCCGGGCGGCGCGTCGGCAAAGATGGGGATGTAGTAGCGGTCGACGATGGTATCGCCCGGCAGCCAGAAGTCGCTCGGCAGTTGGTTGCAGACGGGTTCGCCGTCGCGCTGGCCTGCCTTGTGGTAGTCGGTCATGTCGATGATCTGCGTGAAGACGCTGTAGGCGGTCTCCAGCGGTTGATCGGCCTGCCAGTAGAGCGTGAGCAGGACGCCTTCGCCCGGCTTGGCCTCAGTGCGGTCGAGCGAATAGCCGCGCAGGCGGATGCCGTCGCCCAGGCGCAGGTCCAACTCGTGCTGCATATGGCTCGCGGCGGACGGGCCGTCCAACTCGAAGACCGGGCCGGACAGGTCGCGGTCGAAGCGCTGCTCGAAGTCTTCGACGCGGTAGGTCTGCGGCGCGACCGGCGCGCCGTCGCTGGTGTAGATGCGCAGGCGCGGCTGCTCGTTGACAAGGACCGTGCCGAACAGCTGGTAGCCGTCCGCCTCGATCTGCTCGCGCACCACGGTGTTGTAGCCGAGGTCGGCAGGCTCGACCGATTCGTGCCAGATGTAGTAGACGTGGTCGCGCGGGCAATACCCCGCGCCGCGCGTGTACCAGTCCGCCACCGGTTCCTTGCCGTGTACCTCGAAGGGCGCGTCGAGCACGCCGTCGGCATAGAGTGCGCCGACCGCCTTCCAGCCGTTCTTGAGCGGGAAGCCAAAGATGGACATGCGCGTGGGCATGTCATAGGTGACGGGGTAGCCGCGCGGGCGGTTTTCGCGCCAAGTACGCAGCACCTCCAGGTCCGTGGCGGCGAAGTACCAGTAGACGTAGTTGCCGAAGACGAGCACGGCTAGCGCAGCCGTGATCGCGGCGATGCGGGCCGCGGGGCGAGCGCCTAGCCGGTGGCGCAGCCACAGCCAGCCGCGTCCGATCGCCTCCCCGGCGACAAGCGCCCACGGGATGAAGAAGCCGTAGACGTGGGTGTTGGGCGTGAGCGTAAAGAAGAGCATGAAGATCGCGCCGCTGCCGAACCAGAGCCAGGCCAGGCGCTGCTCCAGTGGGAAGTCGGGCAGAAACCAGGCGATGACCAGCGCGGCGGCATAGAAAGCCCAGGTGTGGTCATGGCCGCGGATCACGATCCAGGCCGGTTGCCATAGGGTGACCAATACGCCCGCGGCCAGCAGCGCCGCAGCGACCCAGCCCCATACGCGCGGCAGGCTGCGCCGGTAGATGGCGGCGAGCGAGAGCACGGCGCAGAGCACCAGCAGGGCGACGTAATAGACGGAGCTATAGAGCGTGGTGCGCTCGAAGACGTCGACCAGGTTGTTGTAGGGGAAGGTCGAGCCGATGCGGTTGACCGTGATGTAGGCGTAGGTGATGCGGAAGCTCGGGTTGAGCACGAACGGCACGTAGAAAACCGCCAGCAGCGCGCCGCCGGCCAGCACAGGCGCGATCAGGGCGCGGCCTAGGCGGGCCAGGTTGACGGCCGGATGTCGCCGCCACAGCGCGTAGAGCAGGTAGGCCCCAGGCAGGGCGACCAGCGCGGCCTCGTAATGCGCCAGCAGGCCGGTCGCCAGGAAGATGGCAGCCAACGTCAGGTAGCGGGCGAGGTCTTGGGGGCGGCGCACCAGGCGATATAGGATGAGCGCGACCAGCACGACCATGAGGAAGACGATGCTCTGGTATTGCACGATGCGCGCAAAGCCGATGAAGTAGCCGTCCAACGCCAGGAGCATGGCCGCGGCCCAGCCGGCGACGGGGTGATAGAGCCGCCAGCCGAGCAGAAAGACGGCGAACAGGCCGGCCAGGTTGATCAGCGCGAAAGGCAGGCGCGCCGCGGCCTCGTTGAGCCGGCCTGCCAGGAGATAGATGTCCGTGGGCAGGAGGATTTCCACCGGCCCTTTTTTGTGGGTGAGCAGGGCGTCGTGATAGCCCTGGATGGCCTCAGCAGCGCGCAACACGGCGCGGGCCTCGTCTCCCTGGAACTCGGTGTAGGCCAGGTCGGTGAAGCGCAGCGCGCCGCCAACCAGCGCCAGGCTAATCACGCCGGCGATCAGCCAGCCACTCGCCTGGGGGCGGCTGGGGGCTAGAATGTCCGGCCAAGCATCATCTGCCTGCGTCTCGTCAGGCGGTTCGGCGGGCGGCGCCGCGCGACCTCTGCGCCAGAGCAGGCCAAAGAGGAGCAGCAGGATCAGGTCAAAGGCGAGCAGCGCGTGCTGCCAGGCGAGGGGCCCGGGTATGTAGCTGAGCAGGAGCAGCGTGATCACAATGATGGCGCAGCCCGCGGCGACGGCGTAGAGTGTGCGCTCCCAGGGTTCGGGCAAGGTGCGCCCCGGCCCGCCCAGCAGCCAGTCGACGAAGAGCCAGCCGGGCAGCAGCCCGGTGAGGAGCAGGATGACGCCCGCTTCCCACATGAGCGGCAGGCCGGCGAGGATGAGCAGGTTGGCGATGAGCGCCAGCCCGGCCAGGATCGCCAGGGTGCTTTGTTGCGATAGGTTGGCGAGCTTGGCGGGGAGGGCCGGCATCGTGAGGTTCTGTGTACGCTTCATCGTTTATCCAGTCGAGAACGGGTGCGAATCAGCCCGCTCTAGGCCGCCCGTGCAGCGGCGGCGCTGACGCGCGAGTATACCATGCGCGGCGATATCCGCCCTAACGAGCGGCCAAATGAAGCGGCGGCGCTAGGGGCTGGGTTTGATGAACAGCCGGCCGCCGAAGTCCTCCGCGTCGACCTCAACGTAACCGCGGCTCTGGGCATAGTCGAGCAAAGGCAGTTCGACAGCGCCTTCGTCCGTGATGAGGATGGCGGCGGGCGGGTCCGCGTCGAAGAGGGCGGCGATGGCGGAGGGCGAAGTGGCGCGGTAGCGGGCGCGTTCCTCTGCGCTGAGCAGGTCGCCGATGCGCAGCACGAAGGAGCCGGTCGACAGTTCGGGGTAGATGCTCAGGCCGGACTCGATGGCATAGACCGGGGAGACCGTGGCGAGCTTGGCGGCGGCCGGGTCGTGCGGCCCTTCGACGATGCGGGCGCGGATGCGGAAGCTTGCGTCGCGCGCCTCACTGCCGGCCCAGCGGTCATCCGGGCTGAGCGCGCCGCGCAGCGCGCCGGTATGCCGCGGCAGCACGACGAGCGTAAGCAGTACGGCGGCGATCAGCGTCAGGTGTTGCAGCATCCGCTGCTGCGGCTGGGCGATGTGGGCATGAAGCGCGATCAGCAGCGTCAGCAGGAAAGGTGCGGGCATAGCAAAGTACTGCGGAAAGAGCGGCTGCGGCGTGAAGGCCGTCACGACGGAGACCATAACCAGCAGCGCGGAAAGGGTGATGTCCGCCGCGGGCAGGCGCAGACGGCGCGGGGAGCAGCCTTCCTGCGCGCACAGGGTGACGGCTGCCAGCGCCAGACAGACGACCGGCAGCAGATAGCTTGGGTTGGCGAGGATGTCGCGGGCGACGCCCAGCAGATCCCCCCAGGTCATGGGGGCGAAGCCGCTTTGCTCGCGCCAGGTCGTGTTGAGCAGGTGGTAGCCCAGGTTGTTGAAGGCGAAGCGTTCCCAGTCGCGCGCGGCGTAGTAGAGCAGGGGCAGCGCGCCGGCAACGGAGCCGCCCGCCAGCGGCAGCAGCCCGCCGGCGATGCGGCTGCGCAGGCTTGCCGCGACTGGATAGAGCAGCGCAGCCAGGGCGAAGGGCGCCAGCAGGGTTGCGTAGTAGAGCTTGGCCCCGACCGCCGCGGCCAGCAGCGCGCCGGCGGCGAAGAAGGCAAGCGGACGACGCGGCCGGTCAATGTAGCGCAGGAACAGGGCATAGGCCGCCAGGGAGAAGGCGATGGGCATCGTGTAGTTGGACGCCTCGATGGCGGCGCGCAGCAGGTAATAGTTCGCCAGGAAGAGGGCCAGCAGCGCGGCGCTAAAGAGGTCATCGCGCGTGCGGCGGCGGGCAAGAAGCCAGAGCAGCCCCGCGGCAAAGGCAAGGAAGGCGAAGTTGACGAGCTTGGCGCTGAAGAGATAGTAACCGCCGGTGAGCTTGAAGACCGCAGCGTAGATCAGCGGCGAGTAGGGCGTCTGCACGAAGGCGAAGTCCGTGTAGAGATGCTCTCCTTGCGCCAGCAGATAGCCGGCGGTGACGTACATCTGCTCGTTGTGGCTGTTGTTGTGCACCGCCTGCGAGAAGAGGCCGAGGCCGAGAAATGCAGCCAGCAGCAGGGTGAGCGCGGTCACAGTTCGTTCGGGGTTGATCTGCTTCATGGTTCACGCATTGCCTGTGTGCGGCGCAGTTGCGACCAAGGCGCGGGCTTGAGCAGCCAGGCGACTAGGCCGATCAGGCCGCCGCCCAGGTAGAAGGTGAGGAAGACCAGCAGCGAGAAGCCCAGCGCCGCTTCGGAGGTGACGCCGGCCGCGCCCAGATAGGCGATCATGACAGCCTCGCGCGTGCCCAGGCCGGAGATGGAGATGGGGAGCAGCGTGATGAGGCTGCCCAGGGCGACGGCATAGGTGACGACCAGGAAATCCGCCGGCAGCCCCAGGGCCAGCGCCAGCAGGTAGCACTGCCCGTAATAGACGCCGTAGGCCAGCGCCGTGAGTAGTAGCGAAGCCGTCAGCGCCAGTGGCGAGAGGCGGCGCAGGCTGTGGCGGACCTCGGTCAGCCAACCGTGCACGCCCAAAAGCCGGTCTCCGATGCGTCCCCAACGCTGCGCCCGGCGTTGCACCCAGCCATAGACCGCGGGGTTCAGGAAGAGCAGGAAGGGGACGACAAGCAAAGCAAGGGCCGCGGCGAGGCCGAGCGCGTCGCTCGCAGCTAGGGACGACAGGGCCAACAGCGCCAAGCCGCCCGTCACGAGTAGGGCGAGCAGGTCGAACAGACGGTCGGCGAGGACGCCGGCAAAGGCAAGCGCGCCGGAGACGCCGCACTCTCGCTGGACGTGAAAGGCCTTGACGAACTCGCCCAGCCGCCCCGGTGTGAGGAAGCCGACGAAGAGGCTGCCGAAGTAGGCGAGCAGCGCAGGCCGCCCGCCATAGCGAATGCCCTGTGCCGCTAGGATGATCTGCCAGCGCACGGTCTTGAGCCAGATGAGCGGCACGAGCAGAGCGAGCGCCAGCATGACCGGCAGCGGGTCCGCCTGGCGCAGCAATGCGGCGACCTGGCGCAGGTCCAGTCGCAGAAGCAGGTAGGCGAGCAGCGCCAGCCCAAAGAGGCGCAGCGCCCAGGTCCAGCCCTGTGAGCGGGGCTGCGCGGGAACTGCGCTATCTGTGCCGGCTAGTCGGTTCTGCAACTGCATCGCTCCGTGACGCATTTGGGCGCGTGTTGATTGTTTCCGTCGAATTTACTAGCCGCGCTTGCGGCAGACCAGCACGCGCCGCAAGCCCAGCAGAGGCATCAGGGTGCGGCGCGTGCGCTGCTCCACCCATTCGCCTGCCTTGACTAGAGCCGGCGGCCCGCCGGGGACGAGCACCGTCGTTTCCGCCTGCTCGGCAACGAAGCCTGCGTCTTGCACCATGCGCAGCAGGCGGCGATAGCCGATGAAGCGATGCGGCCCTTCCGAGTGGTGCAGCCCGGTGATGGCCGCTAGGGCGTGTACGGGCTCCCACAGCACGTTGGGCGTGGTGAGAATGAGCGTGCCGCCCGGTTTGGTCACGCGGCCCAACTCGGCGACCAGCCGCTCCGGGTGGGGGAAGTGCTCCACCGACTCGAAGCAGAGTACGGCGTCGAACTCGCGGCTGCGCAGCGGCAGGGGATAGTCAAAGACCTGGAGCCAGGTGAAGTCCTCTACGCCGCCTTCTTCCAGCCGTTGCCGGCAGATGTCGCCCATCTTGGCCGACACGTCGGCGCAGACGGCGGAGCCGACCTTGCCGTGCTGGTGGAAGTAGAGCGTGCCGTTGCCGGTGCGGGCGCAGATGTCAAGCACATGCGCGCCGCCGGGCAGATTGCTGAGACGCAGGCCGTCCACAAAGCGGCGGAAGTAGGAGTAGGTCTCGGCGTTGATGTCGTCGTAGTCCTCGGTGGCGTCCCAGTGTGCGCCGACATCGGCGAAGCTCCACTCGCTGCGACGCCAATGCGCCAACTCGGCGCGCGTGCGTTGCAGGATCAGGTCGAGGGTGGACGAGGTGCGGGCGTTGCGCATGGGTTGGCCGCCTTTGGGGGCGGTGATGAACCGGACATCGAGCAGTCCCTTGCGCTTGGCGGGCTTGGAGAGCGCTTTCCACGTCTTGCGCAGCGTGTTGAAGGCCGGGCCGAGCACCTGGATCGGGATCAACTCCGCCAGCCGTCGCGCCGCTGGTGTGCCGCAGAGCGCAAAGAGCGAAGCGATCACGACCTCCGCCAATTGCCGCGAGAGGGGGATCGTCGCGGGCCGGTAGCCGTAGTCCGGCACGGGCAGGCCGCGCGCCGCGCGCCAGGCTATGCGGATAAAGGAGCCGCGCTTCTTGAAGTCGAGCATGTGCCCGTGCATGGCGAGCGCGGACGGCAGGTCGATGTCCTCCAAGTGCAACGCGCCGGCCTCCTGCATCTCGTCTAGAAGTTCCTGCCCGGCGGCGGAGCGGGCGACGACGACCGAAAAGCCGCCGCCTTGCGCCTCGTAGCGCGGATGCCAAGCGTCGCCCACGGAAATGTCAGTCAGTTCGTTGGTGAAATCGACCGAGTAGAGCGTGCTCTGCGTGATGTAGAAGGGGATGAGGTAGTTGTAGTAGAACTTTTCGGCGCGCAACTCGCGGCCGTCGCGCGTGCGGATGAGCAGATGTCCCGGCCATTCACCCGCACGGTAACGCAGCTCGACGACTTCCTCAACACTGCGCACGCCGTTGGCGCGTAGATAGCTCTCGATGGCGGCGGCGTACATGTTCGTGCCGGTGTAGGGGCCGAACACATAACGCACCTTGCGCGCGGCGGGGTGGCCCGCGGCTTGGAGCGTGCGCAGCGCGGCGACCTGGTCGGGCAGGCCAGCATAGGCCAGCACGCCGTCGAAGCGCTCCATGCGATCCAAGATGGCGTTGACGGGGATGGGTGCGTAGACGCTTTGGCTGGCGGCGCGGATTTCGTCGGCGGTGGCGGCGATACACGGCTCTGCCAGCCACGGCTGCGGAAAGCCCTGGCGCACGACGACCGCGCCGTCGATGCGCCCGCTCTCCAGCAGATAGAGCAGCGTGCGCGTGATTACCCCGCCCGACGCTGCGGCCCGGCGGATGGCCGGATCCGTCGCGTAGCCGATGGCGATGCGGCGCCAGTGACCGATCAGCCAGTTGTCCGGCTCGCCGCCGAAGACGCTGCGGTTAAGCGCGGGGTAGTCAAGCCCTTTGCCTGGACAGGCGGCATAGGCCAATTCCGGCAGGCGAACGGGGCGGTCGCCCACGGGATGCGGCAGCGGGCCGCGCTCGGTTGGCTGCATGGCAAGCGCGTCTTGCGACAGCCCGGCGCATGTGCCGCAATGGGTGCAAAGCCCGGGGCGGATCACCTCGGCCTGGAGTCGCTGCCATATGCATGCAGAGAGAGACACGCCTATAACTCCCTATTGTGATCGTTTGACTGTAGCGCAGTCACATGTTCCGGTCGCTCCAGGCGACTGCGCGCCAAGCGCGCCTGGCTAGGGAAGCGCCGGTTGATCAACTCCGCCAGCAAGCCGATAACTGCGATCTGGACGGCGGCCATTTCGATAATCAGCGTACTGACGTCGGCAAGTTCGTCGAGGATGGTGATGCTGAATATGCCCCAGACCAGCCCCAACACCACCAACAACAGGCTAAGCGGCAGGAAGAGTTTGAGCGGCGCGAAATAGAGCGCGATGCGCAGAATCAACTGGATGAAGTTGAGCGTGTCGTGGATCGGGCGGATCTTGGACTTGCCGACGCGGGCGTGATAGTCGATGGGCGCGTACTCGACCAGGTAGCCGTTGGTGAGCATGCCCAGCGTGATCGTCGTGGTGAAGGAGAAGCCGTCGGGCAGAATGTCGAAAAACTCCATTGCGACGTCGCGGCGGAAGATGCGTAGGCCGGAATTGAGATCGGGAATTTTCCCGCCCGCCACGAGGTTGGCAAGCTGTCCGATAGCCCATTTGGCCGGACGGCGCAGCGGCGGAATGCGGACATGGTTGCCGGTGCGCGCGCCCACCACCATGTCGGCGCGCCCTTCTTCCAGCCGCGCCAGCAGATCGGGGATGCGCTCATTTGGATAGGTGCCGTCGGCGTCGGTAATGCAGAGGATGTCGTAGCGAGCGTGGCGTATGCCCGTCTTGATGGCGGCGCCGTAGCCGCGATTGGCGTGGTGATGCAGCGCAATGACCGGATGAGATGGGTTGGCGGCGATGTAGCGCAGAACCGCCTCGGCCGTGCCGTCACGTGAGCCGTCGTCGACTACCAAGATTTCGTAAGGCCGTCCGGTTTGCGCCATGACGGTGTGAAGCTGGTCTAGCACGGGGCCGATGCCCTGCTCTTCGTCATAGGCGGGCAGGATCATACTAACTCCCGATGCCGGCGCGAAGTTCAGTCCATCGTACAAGGGATGAGCGGCAGGACCATCCATCTCCATATGTCAGTCTCCAATAACCTGAACGGGGCCGAGGGTGATCTGATTGTACGGCCCATCCGGTGCGCCGACGACAGGCAGACGTTCCATACTACTTTCGTCGTAAAGGCCCAGTGCCAGCGTATAGGCGCCGGGCGGCAGGTCTGCGGGCAGGGGCAGGGCGACGGTCTCGACGAGCGTTTCGCCGGGCCGCCACAGGCTAGTAGGGATCATGCCGGTGCTGGGGTAGTGGGCGGGCAGCGCGGCGGGATTGCCGCGATAAATTGCGTTCAACTCGACATCGGCAGCCAGGTATTCTTCGCGCAGCGTGAAGGGATAGTGGTCGAAGATAGCGGCTGCGTCGCCCTGGCTGTCCACTAGATGAACGAAGAGTTTATACTCGCGATCCGCCTGCTCGACGGCCTGCCAGTAGGTGGAGAGGTGCACCGTCTGGCTCGGCTGCCACGGCCCTGCGCTCAGCCCGTAGCCGAGGAACGCAATGCGGTCGCCCAGCCGGTATTGTTGCATGACGGGCGGCGCGGCCGTCGTGTCTTGCTTGACCGCGTAGATTTCCAGCAGGTAGTCCGGCTCGCGCGGATCGACCAGCGTCAGCTTGAGGGCATAGAGCCGGTCCAACTCCTGGCGCAGATCGGGAATCAGCCGCTCGAAGGTGTCCGTGTAGACGAGGACCGGGCAGTCATGCTGTTCGATCTCGGCGGCGATATCCGCGGCCGGAAGCAGCCCGCTAAAGAGGCGCGCGGTCGATATCAGCGACAGATGGGGCGTCGAGAGGCGCCCTGCCAGGAAGTGAAGCCGGTTTTCTTTCGAGATGATGCAGTCGCCGGGCGCGGTAGTCTGCTGCACGAAGTCGATTGCGGCCTGGCGCACCGGGTGCTTCTCGGTGAACGTCTCGATCTCGATCAGCGGTAGCGGGGCGAGAACGGCCCAGACCAGAATGCCTGTCGCCGCGAGCGGATTCAGCCAGCGCGCCAGGGCGGGCTTGTGCTGCGTCAGGGACGCGGCGAGCCAGGCGAGGCCGATGCCGCTCAGCGCGGCGAGGGAAGGCAGGATCATCACGGTGTGGCGCGGGCGCACCGGGTCGTGGCTGAGGAGGAAGGCCGCGGCCAGCAAAAACCAGAGCGGCCAGAGCCAGGCGTGGGCGAGACGCTGTCGCCAAATCGCGGCCAGGCCGATCAGCGCGCCGAAGGCGAGGGGGACGTATTGCAGCAAATCGCCGCCGGTCAGCGCTTCGGCAATGTTGACGCCTGCCTCGTCGGTCTCGATGGCCTCGCGCAAGTCGAAGCGGGAGCCGATAACCTGTTCGAGCATGGACGCCCGGTCGAAGGTGATCAGCAAGAGGGCGAGGACGAGCAGCACGCCCGCCGCACAGACCAGGCCCAGCTTGAGCAGTTCGCCATAGACGCCGGGGCTGCGCGGGCTGCGTCCCCGGTCGACGGTCAGGATCAGGAACAGTTGCAGCGCGATCACAGCCGAGATGAAGGGTACGAACACCTTGAAGGTCGTGCTAAGGCCGAAGACGACGCCTGCCAGGAGGAGCCACAGTGCGCTGCGTGCGTGCGCGGGCTGGGTGCGGTAATGCTCGACGACGGCGACGGCGATCAGTCCCAGGCCCAGCGCGCCCGCCTCCAGGTTGATGGACGTGGACACGAAGAAGAAGTGCGGGTTGAACGAGAATAAGACGGCTGCCAGTGTCGCCGCCAAAATGCCGTTGCGCGGGACGTGGCGCCGTGTTAGCCAGTAGAGGGCGGCGACGCCGGCCAGGCCGTAGACGATCAAGGGGATGCGCACCCAGTGCGTCGTATCCCAGAGCGTGGCTGCGGCGCGCATCGTGAGCAAGGCGAAGGGCGCGATGACCGAGTAGATCTCGCGGTACGGGGCGTGGCCCTGGCGCGCCAGCGCGCCGATCATGAGGTTGTGCGTCTCGTCGTAGCTGAACGGGTTGGCGCTGGAATACCAGAGCCGGGCCGCCAGCGATCCGAGCAGGATCAGGAGCAGGACGGCCCTGCCCCGCCAGGCGCGGTCGCCGCGGGCGGATGCCGGCGCAACGGGACTGCTCTTGGCGGTCATGCCGATGTGACCTGGCCGCCCAATCCCTTCGTTTTTTGCCCGGATTGCCCGCCGGCTTCGGCGTCCTTATCGGCGTAGATCTCCGGGTCGCGGCCGTAGATAGTGGCGGCTTCGAGCAGCCGCCATTCGATATGCCCGGTGAGCTGGACGGAGCGGAAACGCCAGGTCCAGTTGCCGCTGGATGTGCCGGGCAGGTTCATGCGCGCGTGGGTGTCGAGGCTGAGCACATCCTGGAGCGGGACGACGGCCATCACGGCGACGCTGCGGAAGGCGGCGTCGATCAGGCTCCACGCCGGGTCGCTGCCGTCGGTGCGCAGGTAGCGGCGGAAGAAGTCGCGCTCGTCGGGCGTTGAGCTTTTCTCGTACCAGCCGCGGCTCGTGTCATTGTCATGCGTGCCGGAATAGACGACGAAGTTCGACGTGAAGTTGTGGGGCAGGAACTTATCGCTGGCGTCGGTGCTGAAGGCGAACTGGAGCACCTTCATGCCCGGCAGGTTAAAGCGGTTGCGCAGTTCGATCACGTCGGGCGTGATCTCGCCCAGGTCCTCGGCGATGATGGGCAGCTCGCCCAACTCTTTCTGCACGACCTCGAAGAAGTCGGCGCCGGGGCCTTTGACCCACTGGCCGTTTTCAGCGGTCTCTTCGCCGGCGGGCACTTCCCAATAGCCGGCAAAGCCGCGGAAGTGGTCGACGCGCACGATGTCGTAGAGGCGCAGGGCGGCGCGGATGCGGCGCAGCCACCAGGCGTAGCCGTTCTTGCGCATGGTTTTCCAGCGATAGAGCGGGTTGCCCCAGAGCTGTCCGGTGGCGGAGAAGTAGTCCGGCGGCACGCCTGCAACGACGGTGGGCTGGTACTTATTGTCCAGGAAGAACTCGCCGGGGTTGGTCCAGGTATCGGCGCTGTCGAGCGCGACGAAGATGGGGATGTCGCCGACGATGCGGATTTGGCGCTTGTTGGCGTAGGTTTTGAGCTGAGTCCACTGGCGATAGAAGAGCCACTGGTTAAACTTGTGGGCGTGGATGGCGGCGGCATGGGCGGCGGTCGCCTCGGCTAACGCGGCGGGGCGGCGGCTGCGCAGGGGCATCTCCCACTCGGTCCACGGTGCGCCGTCGTGTGCGTCTTTGAGGGCCATAAAGAGCGCAAAATCGTCCAACCACTCGGCGTTTTCCTGGCAGAAGCGGTCGAACTCCTTTTGCTGCGCCAGGGAGGCACGTTCGACGAAACGGGCTGCAGCCTGGCGCAGGAGAGGCCGCTTCCAGCGGTAGATGGCGCCGAAGTCGACGCGATCTTCGGGAAAGTCCGGCGCTTCGTCTAGTACGGCCTGGTCGAGCAGATCTTCACTCACCAGATCTTCCAGGCTGATCAGGTAGGGATTGCCGGCGAACGAGCTAAAGCTCTGGTAGGGGCTGTCGCCGTAGCCGGTAGGGCCGAGGGGTAACACCTGCCAGAGGCTCTGGCGCGTCCGGTGCAGAAAGTCCACCCACTCGTAGGCCGCCTGGTTCATCGAGCCGATGCCGTACCGGCCGGGCAACGAAGTAGGATGCAGCAAGATGCCGCTCATGCGTGGTAGTTCCATTGGTCAGCCCCTCTTGAACGAAACTTGCCGATGCGGCGGCTAAGGCCGCCCGGCTCCAGGTTCCAGATTTACGGCGTAAGGTGTAGGGTCCGCGTGGCGAATTCGACGCCGAGGACCAGCACGACAATGCAGACTGTGACCCAGAGCGCGTAGTGAAACGTGCGGGCCTCTTCCTGCAGAGGCTGTGAGCCGGGCCGGAGCACGGCGGGGGCGGCGTAGCGGGGCAGCAGGCCAAAGGCGACGAGCGCGCCGCCGATCAGCCCGCCGACGTGTCCCCAGTTGTCGATGCCGGGCGCGGTGAGGCCGAAGACCAGGTTGATGCCGATGATAAGCAGCATGTTCTGCAGGATGGCGCGGCCGCGCGCGCCGAAGTTCTCGCGATAACGCAGAAAGTAGACGGTTGTAGCGCCGGCCAGCCCGAAGATGGCCCCGGACGCGCCCGCCGACGGGACGGGCGAGAAGGCATAGCTCGCCAGGCTGCCGAACAGCCCCGCGATCAGGTAGATCGCCAGGAAGCGCACATGGCCGAAATAACCCTCTACCAGCGGCCCCAGAGCGTTCAGGGCGTAGAGGTTGAAGAGCAGGTGGAAGACGCCGATGTGCAGAAACATGGCCGTGAACAGCCGCCACGTCTGGCCCAACGCGATCAGTTCGTTGACCTTGGCCCCAAAGAGGACCAAGATGCGCATGTCTTCGGAACCGTTGAACGTATTGTAGAGCAGAAAGCCGGCCGCGATCATGGCGACGAAAACCGCGACGTTGATCGCCAGCAGCGTGCGCGTCACCCACGGCGGGCTGAGCCGGATGTAGAATTGGGGCCGGGGATCAAACGGCTCGACAACCGGCGCGGGGCGGGATGGGTCAGGCGGCAGGTAGCTCACAAGGCGCTCGCTAGATCTTCACCGGCTTCCAGTCGACGCGCCGCTTTTCGGCGCAGATGATGCTGCGCACTTGCTCGGCTGTCTCCTGAAGCTGGTCCATGCGGTTGACCACAACGTAGTCGAACTCGACTACGCGCTTTAGCTCTTGGCGCGCGGTGGCAATGCGCATCTTAAGCTTGCCGGGGTCTTCGGTCTTGCGCTCTTGCAGGCGGCGCACCAACTCCCCTTCGCTTTCGGAGGTGAGGAAGATGGTGACGGCATTGGGGACCAATTTGCGGATGGTGGCTGCGCCCTGCACGTCGATGCGCATGATGACGTCTTTGCCGCTGGCGAGCGCCTGGCGCACATGTTTTTTGGGAATGCCTTTGTAGTCGCCGTAGACGACCGCATATTCGAGCAGTTCCTTATTCTCGATCATCTCGGCGAACTCGCTCATGGAGATGAAATGGTAGTCGACGCCGTCGACTTCGTTGGGCCGGCGGGCGCGCGTCGTAGCCGTGACGACGAAATAGAACGACGCGTCCTGTTCCTTCATCAGTTGCAGTGTGGCGTCTTTGCCCACGCCGCTCGGCCCGGAAAGCACCACCAACACCGGGCGCGGTTCCTCTAGAGTCCTGTAAAACGCATCAATATCGGATTCCGTATCGGCGAGATGCCGCTCTGCCGTCGTCGGTTGATGGCTCATCGGCTTGCCCCTGTCCTATCTACTCATTATAATGCCTGCGCGCGGGAACTGCGTTCCCGTCCTAGTACTTGTCAAAGTATACGTGAGGTCCGGCTGTCGAGGAAAATCAGCCGGCGTGAACAATGTCGAGGGAAGCGGGATGCCCATCTACGAGTATTTTTGTTATGACTGTCGCAAGCGGGTGAGCGTGTTCTTCCGGACGTTCAGCGAGGCCGGCGACGACAAGGCGCGCTGCCCGAATTGTCAGGGAGTGAATCTGCGCCGGCTGGTGAGCCGCGTGGCGATTAGGCGCTCGGAAGACAGCCGGCTGGACGAACTGGCCGACGATTCTTCGCTGATGTCGGGGCTGGAGAGCGAAGACCCGCGGGCGTTGGCGAGCTTCATGCGCCGCATGAGCGACGAGACCGGCGAGCCGCTGGACGCTGAGATGGGCGAAATGATCGACCGGCTGGAACGCGGCGAAAGCCCGGAGGAGATCGAGAAGTCCATGCCGGAGATGGCGGGCATGGATGACAGTATGGGTGACATGGGCGGCATGGGCGATGCGCTGGGGCCGGGCCTGGACGACGACGATCTGTAGACGCCGGCGCTAGGGATAGCGCCGTTATGGTTGGGGCTGCGCCCGCGCTAGAGGATGGGCGAGGCCAAACGATAGAGCGAGTCTGCGAAACGCCGCCATATGCCGGCGTTTTCGTATTCTTGCAGGCTAAACTCGGTGCAGTGTTCCAGGTCGGCGACGAAGTCGCGCGCCAATTCGCCCGCGATATCCTGGTCGTAGATGACGGCGTTGATCTCGTAGTTGATGCTGAAGCTGCGGATGTCCATGTTGGCCGAGCCTACCGAGCAGATGGCCCCGTCGATGTTGATCGTCTTGGGGTGGAAATAGGTGTCGTTCTGATAAAGGAAGATGCGGGCGCCGGCGCGCGCCATCGCCGCGTAGTAGGTATAGGCGGCGCGATAGGGCAGTTGGTACGAACCGCCGCGCGGCTGGAAGATCATGCGCACGTCCACGCCGGCGAGCGCGGCCGACTTCAGCGCTTCGGAGATGGACTCGTCCGGGATGAAGAAGGGCGACTGGATGCGAATCGAGTGATTGGCCGCCATGATCAGGAAGAAATAGAGCTGGCGCAGCCCCGACCATTGCGAGTCCGGGCCGGACTGTGCGATCTGCACCGGCGTGAATGTGGCGACCTCGCGGCGAATCTCGTCGATGGGGAAATAGACGGAATCGGTGAGCTTCTCTTGCGTGGAGTTGTGCCAACTGACGACGAAGCTAGCCTGCAGGGCCAGCGCCGCTTCGCCGTGGATGCGCAAATGGGTGTCGCGCCAGGCGGAAAAGCCCTTCGGCCCGGACAACTGCTCTTTGTCCAGATTCATGCCGCCGACATAGCCGATCTTGCCGTCGATGACGGTGATCTTGCGGTGGTTGCGGTACTGGATATTGTGCAGCGAGCGCAGCCGCTTATGCGCCAGGTAGGGGCGGATGTCGACGCCGCCGGCTAGCAACTCATTGCGGTAGGCTTTGCCCATCGCCCTGCCGGTAAAGGCGTCGTAGAGGGCGTGCACGCGCACGCCGGCCTGGGCGCGCTCGATCAGCACGTCCTTCACCTGCTGCGTGAACTCGTCGTTGGTCCAGATGTAGAATTCCAGGTGGATCGATGACTGGGCGCGGCGCAGGTCTTCGAGCAGGCGCGGGTACATGACGCGCGCGTCCTGAAGAATCTCGACGTCGTTGAACTCGGTGAGGATGGAGCCGGAGTTGTTGGCGATCAGGTTCAGCAGGTTGCGGTTGTAGGATTCGGGCTTTTCTTTGGCGATGCGTTCCATGATGGCGCTGTGCCGCGCCATGAGGGGCATCAGCGCCTGGTTCAACTCGGAGCCGACGATCTGCTGCGACAGGCTGCGCCCGGAGAAGGCGTGCCAACTGCGCCCAAAGAAGATGTAGACGAGCAACCCGACGACCGGCAGGCTGACGAGCAGAAACAGCCACGCAAAGGTGGATTGCGGGCTGCGGTTGTCGAGGATGATGAAGATGGCGACGCCCGCTACGTAGAGGGCGAAGAGGGTGGTGAGCAGTGCGCGCAGGTCCCACGCCGGCATGGTTAACATTTTGTTCTGTCGCCTTGTTTACCGCCGGATGGCGTGAACGCGCGCGGCCGCGCCTTAGGCGCGCTCGAAGCGATCCACGTCGACGACGAAGATGGTCGCCCCGCCCATGCGCTTTTCGACCGGCGTCGGGATGTGCACCTCGCCGGGTTCCATGACAGGCGGCAAGGGGGTGACATACTGCACGCGGTCCGGGCAGCTTGCGCGGATGATCTCCAGGGCTTCGTCGACGCGTTCGTCTTCGACGCCGCAAAAGACGGTCGCATTGCTGATGCGCAAAAAGCCGCCGGAGGATGTGGTCACGGTGGCGGAGAAATTGCGCCGCGCCAGGCGGTCGAGCAAGTTGCGCGTGTCGTCGCTGTGGACGATGGCGATGATCAGTTTCACGGTGTCATCTCCCTTACTGGTTCGATCGCTAAGTATCTGTCATTCTGAACGGAGTGAAGAATCTCGTTGTACCAGAGGTAGAGATGTTTCGCTACGCTCAACATGACATCGTGCGTATTTAGCGATCAAACCATTGACAGGCTTCTGCGGGATCGCTTGCCCTGGGCAGATTAGCGGATCGGGATGAGCGCCTCGACGCGGGCGAGGATGGCGCGATGGACGGCGGCTTCATCCTGCCCGGCGTCGATCACCTGCCAGCGGCGTTGATCGGCGCGCGCCAGTTGCAGGTAGCCTTGGTGCACAGCCTGGTGATAGGCCAGCTTCTTCTGCTCCATGCGGTTCCATTCCTCGACCGAGCCGGTCTGTTTGCGCTGCAGCCCTTCGAGCGGGTCGATGTCCAGGTAGAAAGTCAGGTCGGGCGTCAGATCTCCGGTAGCGTAGCGCCCCAACAGGCGAAGCGGTTCGAGCGGCTGGCTGTGGCCGTAGCCCTGATAGGCGAGCGTGCTGTCGGCGTAGCGGTCGCACAGCACCAACATGCCCGCGTCCAGGGCGGGGCGGATGACCTCGTCCACCAGTTGGGCGCGGGCCGCGTTGAAGAGCAGCGCTTCGGCGCGCGGGCTCATCTGCGTGTTTTTCGCGTCGAGCAAGATGGCGCGCACCGCGTCGCCGATCTTAGTTCCGCCCGGCTCGCGCGTGGTCAGGACGCGCAGCCCCTGTTCCTCTAGGGCAGCGGCGAGCAGACGAATCTGCGTGCTTTTGCCGCTGCCCTCGGGTCCTTCGAACGTGATAAACCGGCTCATGAGGCAGGGCCGGCTATCGGCTGAAGATGCGAACGCGACGGAACGGTTCGCGCCCGTAGCTGTGGCTGATCAGGTTGGCCGCGCGCACCAACTGATGCTGTTGGCTGCGGATGGCGGCGGAGCGCGGCGGCAGCTCGGCGTCGGCGGCGCCGTTGAGGACGCGCTGGATGCCTTCCTGCGTCTCGCGCATGGCTTCGGTGAAGACGTCCATCGGCTCGCTTTGGATGTGGAAGATGTCGGCCAAACACTGCTCCATCTGCGTGACGGTGTTGCTGCGCAGGATGTAGATCGGGATGTTGCGGCGCTCAGCGTCGACCAGCGGCTGCGGCTGTTGGCGGTAGTAGTTCTTGAGCGTCATGATCACGTCGGCGTTGGATAGGGTGTCCACGATCTGCACCGGCACGTTGAGGCTGCTGACCGCGGAGCGCAGCCGGTTTTGGCCTACGCCATAGGGATAGATGCGCACGGGTTTGCGCTCTTGCGTTGCACCGTTTTCCTGGCTGCTCGCTCCTGTTTCACCGCGGATCAGCTCCGGCTCTAGCAGGCTGTTCTTGCCATTGGCTGCGGCGGGCGGCCTCGGTTCCGTCCATTCGCGTTCGCGCCGCCCTCGCGAGCGGTCATAACCGGCGAACTGGCTGGCATGGCCGTTATCCACGGTCTTCTCGATATGGATTTCGCCCTTGTCATCCAGATAGCGCACTTCGGGCGTGAGCGGGCGACCGCGCAGAAGCGCGTCCACCGAGGCGGCCACATCGTGATGGATCGCCATGCGCTGGCGGTCCTGGATCTCGATGAGCACGTTGAAGGTGGGGGGCGCCTTGCGCTCCAGCACGCTTTTCTGTGTGCCGCGACGGCGCGCCTCTTCGTCCGAGAGGGTGACCGATTCGATGCCGCCGACCAGGTCGCTCAGAGTCGGGTTCATGAGCAGGTTGTCGAGCGAATTGCCGTGCGCCGTGCCGATCAACTGCACGCCGCGTTCGGCGATGGTACGGGCGGCGACGGCTTCCTGCTCGCGCCCGATCTCGTCGATGATGATGACTTCGGGCATGTGGTTCTCGACGGCCTCAACCATCACCTCGTGCTGCAAGGACGGCTCCGGCACTTGCATGCGCCGCGCCCGGCCTATGGCGGGGTGGGGGATATCGCCGTCGCCGGCGATCTCGTTGCTGGTGTCGACGATGACGACGCGCTTTTGCTCGCCGCGCACGCGCGCGGCCTCGCGCAGCAAGGTAGTCTTGCCCACGCCGGGCCGGCCCAAGAGCAGGATGCTCTTGTCGCTCGTCACGATGTCCTTGATGATCTCGATGGTGCCGTACACGGCGCGGCCGACGCGGCAGGTTAGCCCGATCACATCGCCGCGGCGGTTGCGAATGGCGGAGATGCGGTGCAGCGTGCGTTCGATGCCGGCGCGATTGTCGGCGCCGAAGTCGCCGATGCGGCCGATGACCATTTTCAGGTCTTCTGCCGTGGTCTCCGTATCGCTCAGATAGACTTCGCGGTCGGCGAAGCGCGCTTCGGGCAGCCGGCCCAGGTCCAACACCACCTCGATCAAATCGCTCACATGGTCCGCTTCTTGCAGGGCGCGTTGGATGTGATCCGGCAAGATGTCGAGCAGCAAGTCCAGGTCATCGGTGATCTGGAGCGTTGCCGAGTGAGGGGGGCGTATGTTCAAATCAGACGCCTGTGCGGGTTGTCCGTATAGATTGTGTGAGATTCTAGACACGACCTCTTCGATGTCCTTGATAGTTCTAAAGATGCTAACTCAACCATTCGGCGGTCTGTCCTGGCGTGCGCTGCAGTTACAGCCTACGCGCGGCAGACCTTGCTTCTCTGGAGACGGCGCTATACGAGCGAGTGTTCCGGCATGGGCAGGCTTCCTCCTTGTGCCCGCGGGCACGCTTGGCCGGAAACGGCTGTTTCCGGCGCGCGGAGAGGTTCGAGAACAGCAGCCGCCAAATTGGGCGGGACAGACGGCGCGCTTCCGATTTGACCGTCGGCCAAGCGGAACGGGGCCGCAACGACGTTGGGCACGTTTTCGAGCGCCGGCACGGCCGCGGCTACCGGAACGCGCACCCATTGCGCAACATGCTTGACCATCTTAGCGCGGTCGGTGACCGGTGCGAAGCCGTAGTCCATCAAGAGTGCGCCCAGCGCGCCCTGGTAGTCGCTCACCGTTGTATACACGGGCAGCCGTGCGGAGCGGCGTTTGATCACGCCCAGACCGAAACGCAGCAACTGGTGTGTGGCGGACAGGTCGGGGTCGGCATAGTCGGCCCACAGTTGCAGCCAATAGCTGCTCTTGCCCTGCGCGATCTGGATCGAGCCGCACACTTCGCCGCGTTCAATCAGCAGATGGTTGCCGTAGGCGCCGCCATGCCACCAGTCTAGGATCGGCGGCCGCAGCGCGCTGTCCGACGTCATGCCCTCGGCCAACTGGACCGCTTCGGGCACGATGCGCCGGTAGAGTTGCTTGAGCGCCCACTCGTCGGCTTTGGCCTGGGGGCGAATTTCGGCGGAGACCCCACGCGTGTAGTCCTCGACGCCGTGTGCGCTGAGACGCCAAATCGTCTGTCGCAGATAGGTTCGGTACCCTACATGGCTCAAGGTGTTGACAGGCAGAGGCTGATCCGGCACGTCAATGTAAATGCGTTCAATCTGCTGGCGTGCGGCTTCCTGGGCATATTGCGAGAGGAGTTTTTCCCAAATAGCCGGGTGACCTGTCGGGGTGTCCAGGCCTGGAGCGAGGCGCGTAACATCCGTCTCGGGGCGTCCGGGGCGCTTCTGCACTTGAAGGAAGCCGTCGCCGACGAGTCCGTGCCCCTGCTGGCGCAAGATGTAGGTTGTAACCTTGGCGCCGTTCCAGGGGTTGATCGTGGTTAGTGATGCCCAAAAAGCGGACTGGCGATGAAGCAGGGCTTGGACAATATTCAGCTTCGTAGCCTGCCGGCCAAGGCGTTGAATCAGAAAGATGTCACCGAATCGAAACGGGCGAATCACCGATCGCTTTGCTCCTCGGCAGGAGTGGCACGCCCCGTCGCCCTCAATATCAGGCGATGAATGCTCCCTCTGTTAATCTGCCATTCTTGCCCGTCATTTTACAGGAAGTCGGGGTTTGTGGCAAGTAGGCGGGCACACAGATGCCGTTATGTAAATTGCCGCCGCGAGCAGTTTTGTCCAGTTTTCCCCGCCGGCTGGGGATAACTCTGGGGATAAATGCTTTTGTTGGGGAAATGTGCCCCAAAATCACGAATTGTGGTTGCACTGGTCTGCCCGATTGCTCGCCAAATTGCGTCAAGAGCAGAGGCCCGCCGCGAAAAAGCCGCGAATTCCACAAACGACACGAATTGTTGACCATCTGTCTGTTTTGTGAGGCGCGCCCGATTCGCGGCGGAGAAATGCCGGTTCAACTGCGGGAACGCGAGGGGGCAAGCTCAGCCGAGCTTGTGGACCAAGACGGCGATGGGGTCGGCGATGGGCAGGAAGCCGAAGGCGCGGTAGAGGCGCTGCGAGCGGGCGTTATCCGTCTGTGTGTTGAGCACGATCGCCCGATAGCCGGCGTGGGCGGCATAGTGAATGGCGTCGGCAAGAAGCTGGCGGCCGACGCCGCGCCCTTGTGCGTCCGGGCGCACGGCCAGGCGCGCAAGTTGGGCCTCGCTGCCCGAATTGGCGATCAGGGCTGCATAGCCGATAGCCTCGTCCTCACGCCAGGCGACCTGGAGACGGCTGCGCATGAGCAGTTCCAACAGGTCTTGGCGGCTGAAATGCCAGAGCGGCGGGAAGGCCGCGGCGTCGAGACGCGCCAGCGCTTCCAGGTCGGGGGCGCGGGCGGGTCGTAGACAGGCCGGGCCTGCCGGTTTGGGCAGAGAGCGGCTGCGTTGGCGCAGACGATCCAGTTCAAAGAACTGCACTTTGTCCGCGGTTGCATAGCCGGCGGCGAGCAAGGCCTCCTCCATCCAGGGATCGCCGCTATAGGTGATGATCTGCGGCGGCTCCGCACGGCGGCGCAGTTCGTCTTCGACAGCCGCCAACAGCGGCGCAACGAATTGCCGGGGCGCATGGCCGGTGCGCAGAGCCAGCGCCCGCAAGTAGGCGCGCGGCGAGGCGAAGGCGGGCAGGGTGGGCGGCCGCGCTTCGACCTGTACGCTGATGAAGCCCCACGGACCGTCCGCGTCCATGCCCAACCTGCACTCCGCCTTGCTCGCCAGAGATGGCAGGTCCTCGATGCCGTAGTCGGCGTAGCGGTAGCGCGCGGTCTGGATGAGGCGGCGAATGGCGGGCAGGTCGGTTTCGACAGCACGGACGATGTTCATGGTTTCCGGCACGTGCGTTTAGGCGAGGCGTTTTCGGTCGCCGTATACCCGCGCGTAATAGTCGCGAAATTCTCCGGAGCGGATGGGCTCCCACCACCACTGGTTGTGCATGTACCAGCGGGCGGTCATGCGCAGCGCCTCCTCGTGCGAATAGTCCGGTTCCCAGCCCAACGCCATGATCTTGTGTACGTCTAGACAGTAGCGGCGGTCGTGACCGAGGCGATCCTCGACGTGCTGGATCAGGGTGCGCGGCTTGCCCAGTTCATCCAGCAGGATTTCGACCATCTCCAGGTTGGTGATCTCCGTGCCGGTGCCGATGTTGTAGGTTTCGCCGATCACGCCTTTTTGCAGCACCAGGTCGACGGCTTCACAGTGATCGAGCACGAATTGGTAGTCGCGGCGCTGTTTGCCGTCGCCGTAGACGGGCAAGGGCATGTCGTTGAGGGCGTTGGTGACGAAGAGGGGCACGACCTTTTCCGGGTATTGGTACGGGCCGATGTTGTTGGCCCCGCGGCTGATGGTGATGGGCAGGCCGTAGGTGATGAAGTAGGCGTTAACGAGGTGATCGGCGCTGGCCTTGCTGGCGGCGTAGGGGCTGCGCGGGGCAACGCAGTCGGTTTCCAGGCTGCGATGGCTGCCCTCGACGTGTCCGTAGACTTCGTCGGTGCTGATCTGGTGATAGCGCAGGTTGCCGGCTTTGCGCGCCGCTTCGAGCAGGATATAGGTTCCGTAGACGTCGGTCTGGATGAAGTCGTCCGGGTTGAGGATGCTGCGGTCGACGTGCGTTTCGGCGGCGAAGTTGATGATGGCGTCGATCTGCTGCTCGGCGATAACCTTGCCCACGGCCGCGGCGTCGCAGATGTCGCCCTGCACGAAGCGGTAGCGGTCTCGGTAATTGGCCGCCACGTCCTGCAGATTCTCGACGCGGCCGGCGTAGGTCAGCTTGTCAAAGACCGTGATGGTGAGGTCCGGGTATTTGCCCAGCATCATGCGCACAAAGTTCGAGCCGATGAAGCCGGCGCCGCCGGTGACGAGTAGGTGTTGCACGCTAGGTTCCTCCCTCAGGCGGAATGCCTGCTCCCTGGCGAGGGAGAGGCGACGGGTTCGGGTTGCCGAAGTTTCATAGCGCCGGAGCGGCGGTCAAGGGTCGAACGGTCTTGCACAGGCATAAGGTTCCCAACTCAAGTGCGACGAAAAGGCTGTCGCGCGCCGGACTGGGCCGCTTCGGTGTGCGCCAAGGGGGGGCGGCGACGCGTGCGGTTGGTGCGCAGACGGCGCAGCCTGCCCGGTTGGCGGTAGGGCGGCAAAGGAAAGTCGACGGACAGGGTCAGCGTGGGCAGCGAGGGCAGGGCCGGCTGCAAGTGCGGATCCAGCCCGGCAGCGGGGCGTTGCCGCCAGATCTGCCGCCATCTAGCCCGCTCATCTTCGCTGCCGTTAGCCGCCAGAAACGACGCATCCTGGTCCAGTAAGCGGCGCGTTTGTTCCAGTATCTCTTGCAGATCCAGCCAGCGTTTGACCATGCGCGGCTGGATGACGTCTTGGAATTTTAGCACCGCGGGCAGCGGCTCGGCGGACTGAGCAAGGCTGTGCGTCATCCGTCGGTAAGCCGGGCAGAACGTCTCGGCCCAATAGCGTTCGGCGCTGCGAAAGGACGGCAGCAACAAGTCGGCATAGAAAGAAACATGCACGGTGGCGACGCGTTCCGAGATGCGGACCAGCCGGTGCGCCTGGGCGGGCAGAAGGTCAAAGTAGGCGCAGGCGTCGAACTCGCGCCATTCGGCGTAGGCCGGCCCCAGGCGGCGTAGACGCTCGGCCGTTTCGGCCAGGACATGGGCCGCGGCGGCGGCTTCGGCCTCAGGCGCAAGCCGCTTGATGCGGTACATGGGCACGAGCCGCTCACGCCGGAAGAGCGCGGCCGACGGCTGATGCGGCGCATCACAGGCGGCAACGCGCAGAGCGGCGGCAAGGGCGGGCGCGGACGTGATGGCAAACGGGGCTGCAACCTCCATCGTATGGCTGCCGGCAACCGGGCGCGCTATAGGAGCCCTACCTTCGAGTGATCGCCCAACGTCATTTTATAGGCCTTGGGCTTGATCGGGCTGAAGGTGATCTCTACATCGCGGCCGATAACGCTGTCTTCGATGCGGCTGGGAATGCCGACGATGCGGCTGTGATCTAGTACGATGCTGTGTTCGATTTCGCTGTCTTCGACCACGGTGTCGTGGTAGATGCTGGTGAAGGGGCCGACATAGCTGTTGATGATGCGGCAGTCTTCGCCGATGATGGCCGGCCCGCGCACCACGCTGTTGATGACCTCGGCGCCGCGCTCGACCGTGACGAGGTGGTCCAGCTTGCTGTCGCGGTCAACATAGCCTTCGATGTGGTGGGTCAACTCGGCTAGGACGCGGTTGTTGGCCTCCAACAGGTCGATGTGTTTGCCTGTGTCGATCCACCAGCCGCGGTGGATGTAGGGATGCACCTGGCAGCCTTGGTCGACGAGCCACTGGATGGCATCGGTGATCTCCAACTCGCCGCGCCAACTGGGCTGGATGCTGTTAACCGCCTGGAAGATGTTGGCGTCGAACATGTAGATGCCGACGAGGGCCAGGTTGCTGCGCGGGTTGCGCGGCTTTTCGACCAGACGCACGATGCGCCGCTCGTTGTCTAGCTCGGCGACGCCGTACTGTTGGGGATGATCGACCTCGGTGAGCACGACCTGGCTGTTCCAGCTTGAGCCAGCGAACTGCCGGATCAGGGGGCTGATGCCGCCTTCGATCACGTTGTCGCCCAGGAACATGACAAAGCGGTCGTCGCCGAGGAAGTCATGGCTGATTTTGACGGCGTGCGCCAAACCGAGCGGCGCCTCCTGCTCGATGTAGCGGATCGTCACATCCCAGCGCCGGCCATTGCCGACGGCCTGGCGGATCTCATCGCCGGTGTCGCCGATGACAATGCCGATCTCCGTGATGCCGGCGTCGCGAATGGCTTCGATCACCCGAAAGAGGACGGGCTTGTTGGCTACGGGGACCAATTGCTTGGCGCGGGTAAATGTGATCGGGTAAAGGCGGGTTCCTCTACCGCCGCTCAGAATCAGACCTTTCATGCTTCGCCTTCTCCTCTGCCTTTTCCTCTGCCTAGTTCCGGCCAGCGCCGCCGGCTTTTCGCTACCAATTATAGCCGGATATGTCCGCGTCGCGCTCGGCATCGAGCAGTACGGCCCCCACGATGCGGGCGTGGACCTTCTCCAGCACGGTCTTGGCGCGCTGCGCGTGGTCGCGCTTGGTGCGCCCGGCGTTGACGAGCAGTACGACGCCGTCGACCTTACTCGCCCACAGCGCCGCGTCGGTTACGGCGAGGATGGGCGGCGCGTCGATCAGCAGGTAGTCGGCCTGCTCTTGCAGTTCGGCCAAAGCGTCGGCCAGCCGGCGGCTGCTCAGTAGGGCCACCGGGTTGGCGGGCAGGGGGCCGCTGGTCATGACTTGCAGCCCTTCGACAGAGGTGCGCTGCAAGGGCGCGGGGCCTCCGTCACTCAGCCAGTTCGACAGGCCGGCTTGGTTGGACAAACCGAAGATTTCGTGCTGCTGGGGCCGCCGCAAGTCTCCGTCGACGATCGTGACGCGGTCCCCGGCCTGGGTCATGACCACCGCCAGGTTTGCCAGGGCGATGCTTTTGTCGGTGACGCCGTCTGCGCTGGTGATGAGGATGGAGTGCAGCGGCTGCTCCAAGCTGGAGAATTCCAGGTTGGTGCGCAGGCTCTGGTAGGCTTCCGCCGCCGAGCTGCGCGGGTCGGTGAGCGTGATCAAGTTCTGCATGGCATCAGGCCTCAGTTCACTCTGTACGAGTCGTTATCACCTTACAGGCGGCGCGCTGCGCACAGCCTATTCCGCCCGAATCGTCGCGACGACGGCCACATCGCCAGGCTCGGCGATCTCTCCCTGGGCGGGGAGCCGTACGCCGTCCTGCCAGTGGTACATGCCGACGATCAAACGATAGTCGCCGGGCGCCAGGTCCGCAGGCAGCGCCAGCGTTTCTGCATCGAGCACGCTCTGCCCTGCCTGCCAGGCGGACGTTGGCAACGGGCCGATGGCGTCTCTGGGTTGCCAATCCAACTGCGCCGCCCTCACGCCCTCAGCATCGAGCAGGTGGGCGAAGGCGGTGTAGTCTGCGTCCGGCGGCTGGCGAGCGGCCCAGTGGAACGTGACGGCCAACTCGCCGCCCGGCTGGGCCTTCGTCTCCGGCAAGGTCACGCCTTCCAATACGATGGCGTCGCCAAAGCGGACATCCACGCGCTGCGCCGGCGCGGTCTCCGCCGGATGGAACGGTATCCAATCCGCCTTGCCCGAGCGGCTAAACCCGCCCAGCCGCACCAGGGAGCCGTGTTCGAGCAGCGGCAACGGCGGTTCGATGCGACTCACCGGCAGGCGACCGCCTTCCGTCCAGCCGTTCTCCCCCGCATAGACGCCGAGCAACAGCGCAAACCGGTCCGCGTCGAGCGTCCAGGGCAGCGTTTGCACCAGCACCGTCTGCCCCGGCGTCCACCGCGAAGTAGGATACCACAGGACGGCGGGCGGCGGATAATAGTTCGTGTCGTACAGCGTTTCGCCGTCCCGGTCCTGGAAAGCGACATAGAAGCGCAGGTCTTCGTCCAGGGGGGCGAGCGCCTGCCAGTAGAGGCGGACGATAACCTCACCGTACTCGTCGCTGGCTACGGCGAAGTCGACCAGGCGCAGCTTGCCGGCGAAGTCAATCTGCCGCGGCTGCACCGGCGCGTGGTGGGGGCGCTGCCATGCAGTGTAGAACGCGGGCGGCGGTTCTCGTTGCGGTGCGTCGCGGCGCAGGAGCAGGTAGCCGTCGTCGGCCGCGGCCACCCCGAAGCCGTCCTGCAGGAGCCGGTCGACCGTGGCGCGCAGGTCGCTGGGGTGTTGCGGCCAAGCCGGGCCGGTGACGTCGATGAGGACGGTGTCGGCGTCCTCGACGCGCGGGAAGATGTAGATCGTCTCCCGTCCGCTGACGTGCGGGTTCAGGCGGTCCTGCGCCGAGACTTTGGCGTCTTTGGGGATCTGGGCGATGACGGCTGCGGCGCGGCGGTCATGATCCGAGACGGTGAAGTGGCGGTAGTTGCCGCCCCACGGCACGTAGCCATAGGGAACCGAAGTCGCCAGCGCCGCGACGAGGACTGCGACCGGCGCGATGTGCGACGCCAGCTCGTGCAGCAGGGGGGCGGATGGGCGATAGCGGGCTAGCCAGCGGCCCACACGCGCCGCGCCGTAGACGGCCGCGATCATCACAAAGGGGATGATCGGCGCAGCGTAGATCAATTCGTAGACCTGGTGCATGGGCGCGAAGTCGGCCAGCAGGTTGATCGCCAGCGAGGGCAGCGCCAGCGCCAGCGCTTCCGGCGCAAGCAGGGAGACAAAGGCGACGGGCAGGAGCAACTGCGCCAGGTAGCGCCCTGCTTCGGCGGCGCGCAACTGCGCTATCACCAGGTCGGGCCGGGTGATCAGCGCGGTTGCCATCTCCAGCGGGCTGTCACCCAAATAGCCGTAGCGATTCCAGTGGATGTTGCCCGCGGCGAAGGCGTTCTGGATGAAGAAGACGGCGGTAAACGCCCAGAGCAGGGAGAGGGCCATCGTCAGCGCGCCCAGGCGCGCCCAGCGGGCTCCCGGTCGCAGGGCGAGCGCCGCATAGAGGCCGAGCATGAAGACCAGCAGGGCGATCTCTTCCTTGCAACTCGCGGCCAGCACGGCGAAAAGCGCATACCAGCCGGTGCGGCCCGCCACCAGGAAGTAGAAGGCGGCCATCAAGAAGGTCGGGACGAGGGTGACGGGATGAAATTCGAGCCAGTTGGCCGCCTGGATGGACGGGTGCAGCAGGTAGGCCGCAGCCAGGGCCAGCGCCGCCCAGGGGGATAACTGCTTGTGCCGGGCCAGCGCATAGAGCGGGAGCGCGCCGAGCGCTACCACCACGGCTTGCAACACGAGCAGCGCCGGCGGCCCGTCGTATAGCCAATAGAGCCACGAGATGGGGATGAGGATCGGCTCGACGTGCAGACTCAGCCGGTTGACCGTGCCGGGCTGGTTGGTGAGGTGGAACCAGTTGCCGCGCGCCGTGTTCCAGATGGCCTGGTCGAGGTTGCCCATGTCGAGGGCGCGCGCTTCAAAGGCGGCGTAGCGCGTGATCGTCAGCCAGGAGAAATAGACCGCATAGGCCGCGACGGCCAGAAGCAGCAGAATGACCGGGGGGGAGAGTGACAGGCGACGACGGCTGTGCAAGGCGCTGACCGGCTAGGCCGTTTTGGGCGCTCCTACCCGACCGGGCTGGGGCGCGGGTTGAACCGACTCCTTCTGGCCGGAGACGGCAGGGATGGCCCCCAGCACGGGGACGCCCAGGGTGCGTTCGACCGCGGCGGAGGTGCGCAGCAGGTCCGCTTCCATCCACGTTAGGATGAGGACGAGCGCCAAGCCGAAGAGCATGCCCAGCACGCCGCCGGCGACGGCGTTGATGAGCGGCTTGGGCTGGTATTGTTCGTAGCTGATGGCGCGGCTGCGAATTTTAACCTCGATGCGGTTGTCCTTGTCCTGCTGTGCGTAGTAGGCGGTGCGTTCGTCGATGAATTCGTCCGCCAACGTGAGCGCCATCAATTTGGCGACCTCGCCGTCGCGCGCTCGCGCCTCGATCTTGATGGTGAAGTCGCTGGAATCTGCGGCTATGTTGATGTGGCCCAGAAAGTCGTAGGGGTTCTGGTCAAGCTGGGCGCGGTCAATGACGCGCTGGGCGATCTCAGGCGTCTGGATATTGGCGGCAAAGTTGCGCATCAGGTCCTTGGCCATGTTGCCGAGGCCCCAGTCGGGCCGCGCCGGCACGGTGCTCACATAGACCGTGGCGCGGTACATGTCTTCCTGCAGGAAGCTGACGCCGAAGGCGGCTGTCGCAGCCAAGATGACCGAGACGAGGATGATCCAGCCGCGGCGGCGAATGATGCGTGCGTATTCTTGGATGGTCATGGCAAATGCCTTTTCCTAATCGTCCGGGCCGGAGTCAAGCGCCATGCAACATGCGTCCAAGCGGCTCCGGCCAACTGTGCCCCAATCCTAACGGCGTTTGGGGATTTCTCCAAGGATGTGATAGCCCATCTCTTCCAGTTCGGCGCGGTCGCGGATGGACGTGTCGAGGTAGTCGAGCAAGAAGGCCAGGCCGAGGCCGGCGAAGAGGGCGAGCAGCAGGCGCAACGCCAGCTCCAGCCGGTCGCGCAGACCGGGACCGACCGCCGCCACGGACGGCGCGTCCAGCAGGGATATGCCGGCTCCGTCCGTGCCGAGCTGCTTGAAGTAGAAGGGCGCGTTCTCGGTCAGTTCGGCGGCGGCGGCCTGGGCGATGGCGGCGAGTTCGCCGGCATCGCCCCAGGTAAAGTTTAGGGTGATGATGCGGTGCTGTTTACCTGTGGCCGCGCTGCCCCGGATCACGCCGGGCGGAACCTGGAGCGCCTGCTCTGCAAGGCGGGCGCTGACGTTGCGGGCGAACAGGTCGCTGCGTACGACCTCGGTAAAGTCGTCGACCAGGTATTCGCTGGTGAGCCAGGCGTAGTAGCGCGGGTCATAGGCCGTGCGATCCGCTTCGGCGGCGGGCAGCACGCCCACCAACATGCGCAGCGAGGCGGAGTAGGAGGGCGGCGCCGGCTGCCAGGGGCGCATCTGCAGCAGGCTGAACAGACCGACCAGCACGGTCAGCAACACGGGCAACCGCCAACGGCGGCGGATGATCTGCCAGATCTGGCGAATCTCCATGTGCGCTACTCGCTGTCTTGGGCTGGGTTCTCGCCCTGCAACACTTGTTCCAGATAGTCGCCCAATTTGCGCCGGAAGGCGTGGGCGCTGAACTTCTCGGCCTGCGCGCGGCACGCAGTCGCATCATAGCGCGTCGGGTCGAACTGTGCCAATACAGCGGCGAGCGCTTCGGGCGTCTGTTCGCTGAACAACTCGCCGGTCACGCCTGGGGCGACGGTGTCTAGCGCGCCGCCGTCGCCGTAGGCGATCACAGGGCGACCTACGGCCATCGCCTCAACCGGCGCGATGCCGAAGTCTTCCAGACCCGGAAAGATAAACGCCCGGCAGCCGCGCAGCAGTTCCAGGACGCTGTCTTGGCGACCTATGAAAGTGACGTTGGGCGGGGCTTGGGCTTCGAGGATCTGGCGGTAGCGGCCGTCCCCGGCGATGATGAGCTTGAGGTGCGGCAGGCTGCGGAAGGCGTCCACGGCTAGGTCGATGCGCTTGTAGGGGATGAGGCGGCTGACGATCAGGTAGTAGTCGCCAACGGACGTCGCCGGGTCGGGCGTGAAGCAATCCGTGTCGACGGGCGGGTGGATGACGACACTCTGGCGGCGGTAGAAGCGGCGGATGCGTTCTTGGATGGCGCTGCTGATGGCGATGAAATGGTCGACGCGCTGGGCCGCGGCGAAATCCCAGCGGCGCAGCCAGGCCAGCGCGGGCCGCACTAGCAGGTCTGTGCCGCGGTTGAGCTGCTCGCGGGCGCGGTATTGGTCGTAGAGCCAGATGAAGCGCGTGGGCGTCAGGCAGTAGCAGACGTGGCGTGCGGCGGCTTGACGCGTGCGGGTGCGCACGCCGTGGCAGAAGCCGCTCTTGTTGCTCAACACCAGATCATAGCCGCTGACGTCGGTTGCGCCGAAGGCCAGCGGGTAGAGCGGCATGTAGCGCTGGTGGTTGGCGGCGATGCCCGGCAGCTTTTGCATGAAGGTGGTGCGGATGTCCCATCCGCGGTAGGCGGCGGGCATGTGTTCCGGCGCATAGAAGCTGGTGTAGACGGGCGCGGCGGGGAAGAGCGCCGCCAGTTCTTCGAGGACGTTTTCGGCGCCGCCCGCCTGGTTGAGCCAGTCGTGCACCAGGGCGATCTTGGCGTTGGGCAAAGCGGTGCGGTTCATGGCCGGCCGGCGTCAGCCAGCCCGAGGTCCTTCATCTCTTCAGCGATGAAGTGATCGATCAACAGGCGGTACAGGCGCTCGACGACGTCGGGGTCGAGGCCGGCCTCCTGCGCCCAGGCGCGGCGGGCTTGCATGACGGCCTGGTAGCGCTCCGGCGCGCGCACGTCCTCTTCGGTCTTCTTGAAGCGGGTGATGGCCTTGACGTATTCATAGCGGAGACCCAGCGCGCGGACGATGTCCTGGTCGATGGCGTCGATGGCGTGACGGACGTCTTCGATGCTGGTGCAGTCGGTTGGCGCTTTCATGGACGATTCTCGCGTGCTAGGTGGGGGGCGGAACGCCCCAGGTCGGCTAACGGACGGCAATATGGCAAAAGCGCGGGTATTGTACCGTAGGCCCGCGACGGCATCAAATGGCGGGCCGCTGTAAGGGCGCCTCTCACGGTTGACGAAGCGCCCCGATTTGGCCGGCGGCATCCTCGCCGCTGTTACAAGTCTAGCCGCCTATACGCTGTCGATCACGCGGATACAGCGATCGATCTCGTCCAGCGTGTTGTAGTGGACGAGGCCGAGGCGCAGCAGGCCGCCGCTCGGTTCGACGCCTAGACGTTCCGTCAGGTTGACGGCGTAGAAGTTGCCGTCCCAAGCGAAGATGTTCTCGGCGGCGAGGGCTTCGGCTAACTGCTGCGGCGTGGTTCCCTCCTTGCGGATGGAGACGGTCGGCACGCGGTGCGGCCAGTCCATGCGGTTGGTGAGGCCGTAGATGCGCACACGGTTGATGAATTGCAGCCCGCTGATCAGGCGATCCATGAGCATCAGCTCATAGTTGTTGATTTCGGCCCAGGCTGCGGCCAGTTGCTCGCGGCGCGTCGCTCCGGCTGAAGCTCCGCCATAGCGCACGCCCAAGTCGGCTAGGTAGTCGATGGCCGCGGCCACGCCAGCCAGCCCCTCGTGGTTCTTGGTACCCTGCTCCCACTTGTCGGGCGACTCGTCGCCGGTGGGTCGCACATGGTAAGGGCGCAGCCGGTTAAGGTGTTCGCGCTTGCCGTAGAGGATGCCGGCGTGTGGGCCGAAGAACTTGTAAGCGCTGCACGCCAGGAAATCGCAATCCAGCGCCTTGACGTCGATCAGGCCGTGGGGCGCGTACTGCACCGCGTCAATGAAGGTATAGGCCTTGTTCTCTTTTGCCCAGCCGATGATAGTCTGGACGTCGTTGATTGTGCCGCTGGCGTTGCTGGCATAGCCGACTGCGACGAGCTTGGTGTGCGGGTTAATGAGCGAGCGCAGGTGTTCCATGTCCAGCGTGCAGGTCTCGATGTCCACGTCGGCCCATTGCACGGTTGCGCCGGTGTCCTCGGCCATCATCACCCAGGGGCTGACGTTGGCGTCATGGTCGAGGCGGGTGACGACGATCTCGTCGTCGGGGCCGAACTCGCGGCTCAGGGCGTGGCTGAGCGCGAAAGTGAGGCTGGTCATGTTGTTGCCGAAGACGATCTCGTCCGTGTCCGCGCCGAGCAAGTCGGTCGCGGCCTGGCGGGCATGGTCGATCGTGGCGTCGGTGCGGCGGCTGGTCTCAAAGACGCCGTGGGTATTGGCGTTGCGCCGCGTCAGGTAGTCTGTCATGGCTTCGAGCACGCGGCGGGGGACCTGGGTTCCGCCGGGGTTGTCGAAGAAGACGGCCGGTTTGTCGTTGAAGGACTCGTGCAGCGCGGGAAATTGGGCGCGGATTGAATCGACGTCAAGCATGGCGGGTTTCCTTCCAAGATGCCGTTATAGGTGGTGTAGTCATGCGTTATCTGCCATTCGTGACTCGTGACGCATGGTTCGTGACGTGTTGCGCCTTTGCGGCCGCCGTATCGCCCTACTAATCGAACCTGGGCAGCCCGTCGGCGATCAGCCAGAGGCGCTCGCGGCCGAGCAGTTGCGGCAAATCCCCTTGCAAAAGAGCGGCTGCGGCGGTTTGCAGCTCGCCGGCGACATCCAACCCCAGCAAAGCTCTGGCTGCGTCGACCGGTTCGGCGAGCAGGCGCGTATGCGGCGCTGAGATGGCGCGCGTGCGCACGGAGCCGTCGACCGGCAGATTAGCTTCGGCGCAGGCGAGCTCTAGGGCTGTGTGAAAATCGCCAAGTTCGTCGACCAGGTCGTGAGCGAGGGCCTGTTTGCCGGTCCAGACGCGACCGTTGCAGATCGGGTCGAGCGCGTCGAAGTCCAGCTTGCGGCCGGCGGCGACGCGGCGCTTGAACTCCTGGTAGACGTGCTGGACGCTGCCTTCGATCTGGGTGCGCTGGGTCTCGCTCCAGAGGCTGTCTTCGCCGTAGAGGCCGGCGTTTTGGCCGCGTTGGACGATCTCGCGGCGGGCTTCCAACTTGTCGAGCGCGCCGGCGGTCACAGCTTTGGCGACGACCACGCCGATGCTACCGGTGAGGGTGGCGGGCTGGGCTACGATCCGGCGGGCGGGCGCAGCGATGTAATAGCCGCCGCTTGCCGCGACGTCGCCCATGTAGACGACGACCGGCTTTTCCTGGTTGAGCAACTCCAACTCGCGCCAGATGAGATCGCTGGCGAGGGCGGAACCGCCGCCTGAATCGACGTATGCCACTACTGCGGCGAGACTGGAGTCGCGGCGGGCGTTGCGGATCTGCTGCACTGCGCTGGCGCTGCCCAGGGTGCGCCCGCCGAGGAGCGGCAGAGGGATGGGCAGGCGACGGCTTTCGCCCACGACGATCGCGCCCGTCAGGCTGAGGACGCCTACTGCCTGGGCGGGACGGCGCTGCGGGCAATGCAGCAGCAGCCCGCGCGCCGAAGCGTAGGGCAGGAGGCGGGCAGGCTTGCCCGTCTCGCCCAGATGCGCGGTCAACTGGTCTTCGTAGAGGATGGCGTCGACCAGACCGGCGGCGCAGGCTTCGTCCGCGGTGACCGGCGCGCGGTCGATTAAGCCTTGGACTGTTTCGGGTGAGAGGTTGCGGCCCGCGGCGATGGCGCTGATGATGTCTGCGGATAAGCTGTCGAGCAGCCAGTTATACTGCTCGCGCTCGGCCTCGCTCATCTCGGTGCGGGTGAACCGGTCGGCGGCGGTCTTCCACGGCGCGATCTTGACGACATCCACCTCAATGCCGAGGCGGGCCAGCGTGTCCCGCAGGTAGACCGGCGCGGCGCGCAGCCCTAGGATGTCCCACGAGGCAAGGGGGGCAAGGCTGATGGCGTCGGCGGCGCAGGCGGCGACGTAGGCAGGCGTGCCGGCATGTTCGAGGTGGACGACGATGCGCTTGGGCGCGTGCCCCGCGGGCCGGAATTGGCTGTCCCGCTGGCGGAAGCGGTCAAAGAGGCGGGCGAGGCTTTGAGCTTGGGCTAAGCTGAGTTCCGCCCCCTTTATCAGAAAGACGACGCCCTTTACATCCGGGTCTCTGGCGATGCGGCGCAGGGCCTCGCTGATGTATTGTAGGCTGAGCGGCAGCTTCAAGCCGGGGATATACGCGGTCCACCAGGGCATGTCCGGCGCACGCTCGGAGACGGTGTGGTCGATGGTGATGACCACATAGTCGGGCAACCGGCGGCGCAGGAGGCGGCGGCGCAGGTTGGCGAGCGCGCAAAAGACGAATTGCCAGGCTGTGCCGGCTGCGTGGGCGATGCGGCGCAGTGTGCGCAGCACACTGCGCGCCGGCGCCGATACCTGTTTCATCTAGATGA
>Ga0334888_1001141_pt1 | contig 36539 bp, 34 predicted proteins | sample GraSluR1_MG_FD_207227 | JGI IMG/M metagenome (GOLD analysis project Ga0334888, IMG submission 207227) | Sludge microbial communities from methane-producing bioreactor in Wageningen University, Netherlands - Granular Sludge_3_08-R1 | ecosystem: Engineered > Bioreactor > Anaerobic > Unclassified ...
CTGGCCAATCGGGCTTTACTTTGGAGCTCCTGAAGGTTTCACTGTGCACAAATCGTCATTTCTTCACCCGCCTATCGTATTCCACAATAGGCTGGACAGCCGCTACACCGGCTTATCCATTTACAAAGGCGCAGGAGTCGAAGTTACGTCACTCTATGGTCTGCCGGGTAACGAAGAGGTCTTCTTGAGAGTTTTCAATCCTTCGGATTCGCCGGCTACTTTGGAATTTCAGGCCGACTGGGTTGAGATTTCTCCCTCTGGCAAAGAGAAGGGTATATTTAACGGAGTATTGAATGCCAGAGAGATCGTAACTCTGAAGAGATCTGCGATTCTCAGGAGACCTTCGGCAAATGCTCCCCTTGATGACTGTGTTAAGCTGGTATATCCTGAAATGGGTTGGTCTATTTCTGAAGATCGAGGCATTGCAGAGGAAAAGATCTTGAACGAAATGAGAGCAAGTGCTGAAGAACTGGAAACAGAAGCGAGAGGTGCAGAGGAAATAGCGATGCATTCCGATGAGAGAGAGAAGTATCGGGCTCTTCTGGATGCATATAGCAAAATGCGGAGAGCTCTTGAGTTTAGGCTTTCGGTCATGCAGTTGACAGAAAAAGAGGGAACGCAAGCGCTTAATGAGCTCTTCATTGAATTAAATTCCCTGAGGATAAAGCGGAGGACAACCGAGTTCCTTCTTGCTACACTTATATAGATAAAACAGGAGGTGACAGTATGCCGAAAGCACTTGACCAGACGACTATCAGCAGGCTCTCGGAAGAGGAAAAGGGCTTTGACCTTGTAGTAGGCATACCAAGCTACAATAACGCGTCAACAATTGAACATGTGGTAAAGGTTTCCGCTGAGGGACTTGTGAAGTACTTCGGAGGGAACGGGATAATTCTGAACTCCGACGGCGGTAGTTCCGACGGCACTCGGGAACGATTCATAGCCGTTAACACCGGAAACGTCGGAAAAATCAGCTTTTGCTATCGTGGTGTGCCAGGAAAAGGCAGTGCGCTTAGAGCGATCCTAGAGGCTGCAAGAGAGTTGGAAGCAAGGGCGGTAGTCCTTCTCGATTCTGATCTGAGGAGCGTTGCGCCATGGTGGCTGCAGCGTCTAGCGACGCCGATACTCGAACACGGAGCGTGTTACGTGACGCCGTACTACCAGAGGCATAAGTATGACGGTACGATTACTAACCACATTTGCTATCCATTGACCTCGTGTCTATATGGCAAGAAGATGCGTCAACCTATTGGAGGCGATTTCGGTATTAGCCGGGAAATGATAGAGCTTTATCTCACCAAACCCGAGGAGGTCTGGCAGAGCGACGTGGCACGCTTCGGTATTGACATATGGTTTACGACATTGGCACTGTGCGAAGGCGGTGGAAATGTGCATCAAGCAGCGTTGGGTGCGAAAATCCACGATGTGAAAGACCCGGGCAAGGAACTAGGGCCCATGTTCAGCCAGGTTGTCGGAACACTCTTTGGACTAATGGAAGTCTACCAGAATAGGTGGCTAGACGTTGATCTTTCTGCGGAGACTGCACCCATATACGGCGATCTTCCAAATGTCAGACCCGAGCCCGTCAACGTCGACCTTGAGAACCTCAAAAATGTTGCGAGAGCCGGCATAGATGCACACTGGGACTTCATCGAAAATGTTCTCGAAGATGAACTTTGCAAAGAGCTGAAGTCATCAAGAGAGAGCGGAGAGATCGACACCACAACCTGGACAAAGATCGTCTTCTCCTACTCCTGCGCGTACAGGAACAGGGATCTCAGAGAGCTTCTCATAGAATCTCTCATACCGCTCTACTTTGCCAGAGTAGCTTCGTTTGTCCTGCAAACTGTGAAACTCTCCGATGACGAGGCAGAAGCGGTCGTCGAGAGACAGCTGGAGCTGTTCAAGAACTCCCTTGGTTATCTGAGGGAGATGTGGAAACGGTGATTCTTTCAAAGATACAAGGGGTATTTGAAAGCTTGAGCGAGTCTGAGAAGCTCGCGGCCCGCTACATCATAGAGAGGCCCGACGACGTTATTCATTACAGCATAACCGAATTCGCGAGGTTCAGCGGTTCCAGCGAGGCGACGATATATAGAATGTGTAAGAAGCTCGGCTTCGATGGGTACCAGCAGTTCAAGATCGCACTTGCCCGGGAGGTTAGCTTCCCTGCTGAAGCGGTCGTTCAAACCACTGGTAAACAGACCACCAGAGACGTAGTCGGTGCAATATTTGCAGAGAATATTGGCCTGATAGGAAGGACCAGGGAAGTTCTGGAAGCCGAGACCATAGAAGTGGTAATTGAAATGATTCTCAACGCTAGGTTTGCTCTCTTCTTTGCGGTCGGAAGATCAGCTCCTATAGCCGTTGACGGTTCCCTGAGATTCTCGTTGCTGGGAATACCTTCAGCGTCGTACACCGACCCTCATGCTCAGGTAATGGTCGCTTCGGGACTTAAGCAGACGGACCTGGTAATAGGAGTCAGTCATAGCGGGATGATCAGGGATCTTGTCAAGTCCATGGAAGTCGCCAGAGATTCTGGTGCCAAGACCGTTGCAATAACTGCGGGGATTGATTCGCCAATGACTAAGCACGCAGATGCTGTGCTTTACTGTGGAACGACGACAAAGGGTCCAAGCTATTTAGTGACGAACAGGATAGGCGAACTCGTCATAGTGGATATTCTTTACAAGCTGCTTATGCTGAAAACCGGTCCAGAAATAAAACCTCACTTCGAAAGCCTTAGCGAAGTGTTGAAGCCCAAGAGATTCTAATATGAGAATCGGACTCGTTCACTTCAGGTCGGGCGAAAAAGACGGTGTCTCTCTTGAGATGGAGAAATGGGAAACCGTCCTGAGAAGATGCGGACACGATGTGAAGTATGTCTGTGGTTCTCTCGGGGGCAAAGCGGGTTATGAGATTCCCGAAATGAATTATGACTATCGGACGAATACAGAACTCCATGAACAGTGCTTTTCGAAACTGAAGGTCCCCGAATCCGAACTGGCGAGAAGAATTGAAGAGTATTCCAACTCCATAGAGATGCGCTTGCGCAGAAATCTCGAAGAATGGAGACCAGAACTCTTGATAGTAAACAACATCTGGTCTCTGGGCCACAACCTAGCTGCCGCTACGGCAATCGAAAGATTTGCGGGGGAATCGCGAATAAGGACCTTAGGCGTTCATCACGACTTCTACTGGGAACGCGAGAGGTTCTCGCACCCAACCTGTAATCTCGTAGCGCGGCTCTTACACGATAACTGTCCGCCCTTACGCGGGGATATAGAACACGTAACGATCAATTCACTCGCCCAGAGCGAATTGCAGAAGCGAAAGAGGCTTAGTTCGAGAGTGATTCCCAATGTCTTCTACTTTGACCAGGAGCCATGGGAGAGAGACGCTTTCAATGTGGACTTGCGTTCAAGACTCAATATCGGTGAAACTGACATCGTTTTCCTTCAGGCAACGAGGATTGTTGAACGAAAAGCCATAGAAATGGCGATAGATTTTGTATCGCATTTCGCGAAAAACCATCTCGATGATATTAGGGGAAAGACACTGTACAACGGTAGAGCCGTCGATGACCAGTCAAGGGCCATTATTTGTCTTGCAGGTTCTCCTGAGCAGGAAAGCATGGATTACAGCAGCAGAATACACCAGTACGCACTTGCGAGAGATGTCAGGCTTGTCGATGCCTACGAGATCGTAAATGCAGTACGTTCTCAGGTTCCCGAGAAGAGATATTGTCTCTGGGACGCCTACACATTGGCCGACTTCTTCACTTACACGAGTGTTATTGAGGGTTGGGGAAATCAGTTTGTTGAAGCGATATTCGCCAGATTGCCCGTCATTGTCTTCGAGTACCCCGTATTTAAGAGTGATATCGCCCCACTGGGCTTCTGGACTTTCTCCCTGGGAGATCAATTCTCAGAACACAATGGATTACTGCATGTTCCCCGGGATAGAGTTGAACGGGAGGCAAGTAGGTTCTCCAGGGAAGTCGTTAGAGGGGATTTCGTGAAGCAGAAGCTCAACGAGAACTTCGAAATAGGCTCAGGACGCCTCTCGCTCAAAGCGCTCGAAAGACACCTTCTAGAACTACTGAAATACTGAGCAAACAGTTTCTCCGAAACTACGAACTCACCGAATCATACGAAAATGCTGAATTTGAAGAGTCTCTGATATTGACCGTGTAGACTCCAGTCACGCCGCGTACCTCCGAAACGTAAGCAACTCAACACTGGCAGAATTGCTTTTATTTTTCGGTAGATATTGTAGTGTAAATCGTTGTGAACAAGGCTATAATTGAATCCGAAAGGAGGTCAAAAATGAAGAGAGCAGCAGTTGTTTACTATTCATTTGATGAAAGCACACGGGCTCTGGCGGAGGCAATCGCGTCAGCCATAGGCGGTGACTTGCTTGGATTGGTACCTGTTGGAGATTCGGCCCGCACTTTCTATCACCACGTCGAAAATCCTGAACAGATAGAAACATCCCCCGAGTATAACAGCAGTAAGGAACATGTCTGGGGAAATGAATCTGTGAAGATGAACGGCACTCCCGTGTTGGAATCTTATGATTTCGATCCAAGTCAATATGAGCTCATCGTTATTGGTTCCCCGGTATGGGCCTTCACTTATGCACCGCCGTTGAGAACGTTTCTTGAGCAGACCGAGATAAAGGGCGTCAAGATCGCCCTGTTCTGTACGCATGAGGGCATGATCGGATCTACTTTCGAAGATCTTAAGAAAGCACTGAAGGGCAACGAAATCATCCAGGAGGCCGATTTTGAAGAGCCTGCCTCAAGGCTTGAAGAGTATGTTGAAATAGCTAAAGAGTGGGCGGAAGAGCTTCTGGAACAATAGATCCAGAAAGAAACAATCTGCATAGGAGTCGCTTGACTATGCGGGTACAAAAGTAGTATAGTATATTGATCAATTAAAGTCGTGGGGTATCTAGATGACAGAAATAAGTGCAATCGGAAATCTGAATATGTTCTGGTGGTGGGTTAGCCCCTTCAATGGGGGTTAGCCTTTTGCCATAGAGGTAAACCCAGTGAAGGGGCTCTCATTATGAGAGCCCCTTCATCATTTTGAGGAGGTAGTGTTATGAAGAAGAGAGTTCATGTGAATTTGCCTGTAGAAGAGTTGCCAAAGAGCTGGTACAACGTAAAAGCAGATCTGCCGTTCAAAATGGATCCGCCAATGAATCCTGCTACTGGAGAGATCATGAATCCGATGGATATGACGGCGATATTCCCAAAATCAATAGTGGAACAGGAGATAAGCGAAGAGAGATTCATCGACATACCCGAAGCAATTCTCGATGAGTATGCTGTATTCAGGCCAACTCCGCTCATAAGAGCTACATTTCTTGAAGAGTTTCTAAGAACACCGGCGAGAATATACTACAAGTACGAAGGAACCTCTCCCACCGGTAGTCACAAGACAAACACCGCTCTTGCCCAGGCTTATTACAACAGTATAGAAGGAGTGACCGAGCTCGCAACGGAGACGGGCGCCGGTCAATGGGGAAGTGCACTATCTTACGCCGGTAGGAAGTTCGGTCTCAACGTGAGAATCTTCATGGTTCGCGTCAGTTATGAGTCGAAGCCCATGAGACAGCACATGATGGGCATGTTCAACGGAACAGTCGAGCCAAGTCCGAGTATCAATACCGAGAGCGGAAGAAACTTCCTCACCGATGAAAGGAATTATCCCGGTTCTCTGGGTATGGCCATAAGCGAGGCCGTTGAGATCGTACTGAACTCTGAAAAGAAGAAGTACTCTCTTGGGAGCGTTCTCGATCATGTGCTTCTGCATCAGACTGTAATAGGTCTGGAGATCGAGAAGCAACTGGCAATACTCGGCGAGAAGCCGTCTGTAATTCTTGGATGCCACGGAGGGGGATCCAACTTCGGTGGTACTATCCTGCCCTTCGTGAAGAGGAAGCTTCAAGGTGACGAACTCGAGCTGATAGCCTGTGAGCCAGAATCCTGTCCATCTCTCTCCAAAGGGGAGTTCAGATACGATTTCGGCGACAGTGCAGGTCTAACACCGAAGGTAAAAATGTACACGCTCGGCAAGGACTTTGTACCTCCCTCGATCCATGCCGGCGGCCTGAGATATCATGGAGCGGCACCGATAATCTCGAGGCTTGTTCACGAGAAGCTTGTGACACCCGAGGCCTTCCCGCAGGATGAGACATTCAAGGCCGGTATATTGTTCGCAACTACGGAAGGAATCATACCTGCCCCGGAAGCCTGCCATGCAATAGCCGGTGCTATACGAAGAGCCAGAGAAGCTAGAGATAGAAATGAAGAAAAGGTAATTGTCTTCACTCTGAGCGGTCACGGCTTACTTGATCTATCATCGTACACGAGCATTCTCGAAAGCAACGAAAAACTGCTCGAATTTGAGGGAGTAAAGGGCTAACAATCTCAGGATATTCCCAAATCTATTTCGGCAAAGGATTTGCGTCTCTCGGTGTTGCAAACTGGCAGCGAAAGGTGTTAGAATATTGATTATATCTGAATCATAGCTGGGAGGTGTTTTGGTGAATAAGAAAGAACTGATTAGCGAGCTCTCTGCAAGAACCGGTGCTTCCAGGAAAATGGCAACTGATGTAATTGACGCTTTCGCAGATGTAGTTGGCGAAAAGCTTGCTTCTGGAGAATTGGTGAAACTGGTCGGGTTTGGTACTTTCGAAGTCTCAGAGCGTAAGTCCCGCAAGGGGATTAATCCAAGGACCAAGCAAGTCATAGAGATCGCTGGTGGAAAGGTTCCTAAATTCAGACCCGGTAAAGAGCTTAAGGAAAAGATTAAGTAGTGAATTGAAGGTGGAGCTCAGTCTCCACCTTTTTCTACTATCCACCTTTCTACAGCCTCAACGCTTTTACTGTTCATGAGGACTCTGTACAGATCTTCTTTAGATGCAGTCTTTATGCCTCTTACGCTGCCAAAGGCCCTCAGTAATGCTTTCTTTCTCTTTGGGCCGATTCCTGGTATGTCGTCAAGGCTTGAACTCTGATAACGTTTCTCCCGTAGAATGCGATGGTAATTGACTGCAAATCTGTGAGCCTCATCATCAATCGAAACCATCATTCTAATGACGGGGTGTTCTATAGGAAGCTTAACCCGTGCCCGATTATCGGGAAAAACCAGTTCGTTGTGCTCCTTCGCGAGGCCCACCGTCTCGCACATGGCCAAATTCATCTTCCCAAAAGCTTTCTCAACCGCTCTCAACTGAGGCTCACCACCATCTACAAGTAGAAGGTCGGGAAGCGGATGTTTTGAATATCGTCGTTTGATGACTATCGCCATTGACTCGAAATCGTTCGGTTCGACGATTTCGGTGATCCTATAGCGCCTGTATTCAGACTTGTTTGGCTTTCCGTTATCAAAAACCACAACCGAAGCGACTGTGTAAAGTCCCTGTGTATGTGATATATCGATCGCTTCGATGCGCGAAGGAAATCTTCGCAGTCCCAGAATCTGCTGAGCCTGTTTTAGCGAACTTGTCGCGTTGAGTCGAATCTTGAGTTCTTCATCTATGTTCTGAAAGGCGATTCTTAGCAAACGTTCTTCCTGTTCGTCTCTCGGTTCGCCGATATACTGAAAATCCCTCCTGAACTGCCTGGTACTGCTTTTGTTGAGGCCAGAGACTATAAGACTCCTCGGCTTCATGTTTCCCTTCGCATAGTAAAACTGTGTGATGAAGTCTACAGGGGTACCTTCTGGAAAGTCGAAGACGAGCTTTCCCAGTAGCATTCCTCCTCGTACATGAAGAAGGGCCGCAAGACCCGAAGAAACGCAGAGAATATCCGCTTTCAGATCGAAAGAGACCTCTACCCCCTGGAAAGAGTAGAGATGATCCATGGAAGAGAGTATGTCCCTTATCTCAGCCGCTCTTTCAAACTGAAGTTTCTCCGAAAGCAGATTCATCCTTTCCATAAGAGCTTCTCTGACTTCTAGAGTGTCGCCTTCGAGGAATGCTCTGAGAGAATCTAGATTGCTTCTGTAGTCATCTTCGGTGATCTTGCTCACACACGGAGCCGAGCACATTTTCAGATGGTACAGAAAGCAGGGCTTTTTCACTTTCTTGAGATCAAGTGTGCAGGTCCGTATCTTGAAGATTCTCTGCAATAGTTCGATTAACCGTCTAACCAAGCCTGCGCTGGTGTAAGGTCCGAAGTAAGTGCCAGGATCACCTCTGGTACGTGTCACGCCGATATACGGATAATCGTGCTCGGACACGAAAATATACGGATAGATCCGCGAGTCTTTCAGCAGCACGTTGAACTTCGGCTTATCTTTGAAGATGAGGTTCGCCTCCAGAAGCAACGCCTCTCTCTCCGAGGTCACTATTATGAAGTCTATATCTAAGGCCTCTTCGGCTATTTTGCGAACCTTATCGTTCTTTGCCCAGGTCGATTCCCTGAAGTAGGATAGAACTCTGCGCCTCAGTCTTTTAGCCTTTCCAACATATATTGCTTCGCCGCTTTCGTCTTTGAAGATATAGACTCCAGGCTCTTCGGGAAGCTGTGAGACACGTTTCGCAAGAGCTTCATACATCGTGGACAAGCTCCTCGCAGATTATCTTTTCTCCCAAGCACTCGCGCCGCTCTATTCTCTTCCATACCTCTCTGCCAACCGGATTGGAGATGCCGCCAAGAAAGTTCGCGAGCTGAAGGTGCAGACACTTAACTTTTCTTCTGTCTTTCAGACCGCCTATTCCTCTTTCTATCAGAGCGGTCTCCAGCCATTCGGAGAGTTGAAGTTCCTCCAGAATGCTTTGTTTGAGTAGCCGTGTTTCGTTGTGGGCAAGACTGTAGGCTTCTGCAAAGTCCCGATCTCTCTCCATTATGTCCTCGAAATAACTTATCAGGCCCTGACTTTCCAGAAGCGATACTTCTCGCCTGAGCAACGGACAGGTGAGCCAGAAGAGTGTTGGGAAGGGCCTTCCATCTGATACTAGGGAGGATTTTATAACCTGAGGATAGCCCCATGTACATCGCATGGCTGTCGTGAAATCGTTCTTCAGGTCTCTTCCAAGCTGAAGAGACACTATCTTTTTTTCAAAAGAAAGGCTTTCCAATCTCCATCTTCCTCGACCTTCTCAACAGTGTAGTTAATAGTGTGTTTGGCCAGCAAAGAGTATCTATCACCGTAGATACCTGACAGGACCAAATACCCATCATCTTTCAGATGTAACTCAAGCTCACCGACAAAGTTCTCCAGAAGCTCGGCGATCATATTCGACACTATAAGATCGAAACTCTCTTCGCCTTTCAATGACGAAAGAAAATCGGAGAGTCTCACATCGACCGAGGCACAGTTTATTCTAGCCGTTTCTTTAGTTTTCTCGACAGCGTAGGGGTCGTTATCCAGACCCAGAGCCTTCGAAGCGCCGGCCTTGCGCGCCAGCACGGAGAGTATTCCGGTACCGCAGCCAACGTCCAGAACCTCGAGGCCCTCCCTCACGACTTCTTTAAGAAGCGAAGCGGCCAATCTTGTGGATTCATGCAAGCCCGTTCCGAAAGCCATTCCGGGAATCAGTCCGATCAAATCTCTCTCTTCGATCAACGCTTCATTCTCCAGAGGGATTACTGTGAAGCCCTCACAGAGTCTGAATGGAACCAGCGTCTCACGCCATTTCAGGTACCAGTCAGATTCCTCGGTTGATCCTAGATCTATAAGTTCCAGAAAGGAAAGAAACTCCGGAAGTCCCTGACCTTCTTCAACAATCACATGCAGGCCTATTTCATTCTCGGGGAGCTCCTCGAAATAAAGGTTAGAGAAGCCCTCTTGCCAGCTCACAGCCTCAACAAAGTCCCTGTCATGCTCGTCTATCGCTGCCATAAAGTGTCTGTATCTCAATTCAAACCTCCGAATTACTCGCCGAGCTCTTCCGTGAGTGCCTGAAGAGCGACTTTCGCTGCCGCTTGTTCTGCTGCTTTCTTTGTTCTGCCGGCACCCGCACCAAGCACTCTTCCGTCGACGCTGACTTCGACTTCGAACCATTTCTCTTGAGGCGGGCCCTCCTCTTGAACAGGTGAGTAAAGGGGTCGCGAACCGAAATGAGCCTGAGTCAATTCCTGTAACGATGTCTTATAATCCAGTACAAGACTTCCTTCAGCCGCCTCGGCCAACCTGATCTGAAGACTCGATCTGACAAACTCCATTGCCGACTCGATTCCTCGGCTAAGATATATCGCTGCAAGAATGGCTTCGAAAGAGTCGGCCAGAAGAGAATCCCTTTCGGCCCCTCCGGTCAGCCTTTCACCCTTTCCAAGAAAGAGGAACTCTCCAATACGCAACTCTCTGGCTATTTGTGAGAGAACTCTTTCACTGCCAAGCATTGCCCTGAGCTTGGACATCTCTCCTTCGGATAGGTCGAAATCAGTGTACAGTATATTGGCAATGCAGAACTCTAACACGGCGTCTCCCAAGAATTCCATCCTTTCGTTGGATTCCAGCTCTCGCCCTCCGTTCTGAGCCAGTTCATTCGTGAACGACGAGTGGCATAGAGCCATAAAGATCAGTTCATGGTCGGCTTCTATTCCATTAAGACGGCAAAACCTGAGAACAGCTCTTTTCTCTTCTCTGTCCAGTTTTATATAAGATCCCTCACTCTCTTCACAATGCTATTCTTCGAAAGACCGACGATATCGTACAGTGCTTCGTTATTGCCCGAGTACATATACTTGTCCACTCCTACGGGTATGAATCTCTCAGGCAGAAAGCCCGCTCTCACGAAGTAGTCCTTCAAAGTGGCAGCGAGACCCGAGTTGACATTATGGTCTTCAAGCGATATCACATTACCTTTCAGGTATTTCTTAACTGCCTCCAGATCTGCGTTGATAGGAGTACTTACATTAAGCACGGCCGCGCGTATACCGTGTTCTTTCAGTTCGTCTGCAGCCATTACTGCCTTATGAGTAACCTGACCAGTGGATATCAGGGTTACGTCTTCTCCACTCCTTATAATGTCGACAAGACCATATCTGTACTCGTAACCTTCGCCGAAGAAGGGCATGCCGTTTTCGTCAGTTATTGGTTTCATCGTTGAACGCCCCATCGCTATCACGAAGTTTCCCCGTTCGCGGCTTATGTATCTTACGGCTCTATCTGCCTGATTGGGGTCTGCCGGAACTATGAGGCCAAAATCGAAGAAGTTTCTCAGAGCTCCTATATAGTCAAGGCAGTGGTGAGTTTTGCCGTCTTCGCCTACATCAATTCCCACGTGCGTAACGGCAACCTTCAGATTTGTTTTGTTTATGTCATTCAGCCTCTGCTGGTTATAAGTCTCATCTACTCCGAAGACTCCAAAGTCCGCGAAGAAAGAGAGAACACCGCAAACGGAAGAGGCACCGGCTACGGCTGCAGCGTTGTGTTCCTGGACTCCTATCTGTAAGAAGTTCTCCTGCCAGACTTTTTCGAACCCATCTACTTTTGTTGAGGGTTTCAGATCGCAGTCAAATACCAGAACAGGCTGTTTTCCACGATTAAGGGAACCGATTTCCGCAAGCGCCCTGCCAAAGGCTGATCGGTTGTCAACCTTTTTGTCGACAGGATACGTTACCGGTCTTCCTGTTTCCACTTCAACTGGTTCATCCACCGGCACAATCGATTCGTGCCCGACCGGAAGTCTCTTTCTCATCTCTATATATGAGTCTATGTCGTTGTCCACTCCAAGTTCTGCAAGAGCCTTGCCTGCGGCCTCTATGTCTAGAGGTTTGCCGTGATAAGAAACATCACCTTCCATGAAGGATACGCCCTTTCCCATGACCGTTCTGCAGATAATAGCTACCGGCCGTGGACCATCGAACGCCCCGGAAAGAGCGTCGGTCAATTCCTCGAAATTGTGTCCGTCGACTTCTATGACATTCCAGCCGTCGGCGAGATAGTTTGCTTTGATATCCACATACATTATCTCGCTCGCCTTTCCAGATATCTGGGCATCGTTGTAGTCGATGACAACAACGAGGTTGTTAAGGTCGTATTTAGCCGCCGTTCTTCTAGCCTCTGCGACTTGCCCTTTTGCCTGTTCGGCATCGCTCATCGAGACAAAGACTCTGAAGTCCTTACCTGTAAGCTTTGAAGCAAGTGCCATTCCAACACCGGCAGAGAGTCCCTGTCCGAGGTTTCCGGTAGTCCATTCGACACCGGGAATACCTCTTGTTATATGACCTTCATATATCGAACCTGCGTGTCTGAAGCCCGCGATCGCTTCATCGATATCCAGAAACCCCAGCCTTCCCAGGGCAGCATATACTCCCGGTGATGTGTGACCGTGACTTACAATAACCCTGTCCCTTAGAGAGTTGTAAGGATCATCGGGATTGATACGGGCTTGGCTGTATATAGACAAGAAGATGTCTATCGATGACATGGAACCACCCGGATGTCCGGAATTTGCCACAGTAGTCATTTTTACTATATCGCCCCTGCAAACCTTCGCCAGTCTTTCTAACTCATTGAGATCTCTCCCGGAGAGCCCTCCAGACATTTCTTCACCTCCATATCTTTTCAGTCATCTATCGAAATATCTTCGTCTCTGTTTTTTATGAGCATTTCTGCATTTGCATCCTGTATTATCGATCTCTGGCTCATTCGGAAACTGTCAAACGGTACCTTCAGCATCTGGCCATCGTCGGCGACCAGCGTGATCACCTTCAGAAAAATATTGACCGTGAGGACTTTGCAGGTCTTTCCTTCATAATCCACGATGGACCCTTCGTCCGGAATATCCATAAGCTCCTGTTCGTAAAGCTCCTGTTCGTAAGATAGACAGCACAACAGTCGGCCACAGCGCCCCGATATCTTGGCAGGATTTATGAGTAATTGCTGTTTCTTGGCATGTTTTAGAGTAATGCTCTCAAACTGGCGCAAGAATCTGGCGCAGCAGGCCGTCATGCCGCACAGACCGAGACTACCCGTCATCTTGACTTCGTCTCTTATACCGACCTGTCGCAGTTCTATTCGTGTCCTGAAGGTTCTGGCCAGGTCTTTGACGAGTTCTCTGAAGTCTACCCGGCTGTCGGCACCGAAGTAGAAGACTATCCTCGATCTGTCGAACATATACCTCGCTTCAAGAAGCCTCATTGGAAGGCTGTGCTTCTCTACAAACTCCTGACAAGTGGCCATCGCCGATGTGGCCTCTTCTTTGTTTTTCTGATAGGTTGCCCAATCCTCATCTGTCATCTGCCGGACTATAGGTTTCAGCTCTTCGCCGATTTCGTCAATTCTCATCTCGACGGGACCGAAACTGACCTTTCCAACATCGAGTCCAAATTCGCTCATCGCCAGCACAAAATCACCGGGTTTGAGCAAAGCCTCGCTCGAGGTATATTCATGGAGCTTCCCTACGGGATGAAACTCGACTCCATAAACCGTTCCAAATATCTCTGGCATCTATTTACCTCCATTTCTTTCTCTAAAACTTCTCCTGAGTGCATAGGCGGCTCTGAAGAATACGAGTGTGGAGTTTAGAGAGCCTGTTCTCTGCCTCAAAAATCTGTCACACCAGAGAAAATCCTCGCCTGTCTCAGGACTGGCCTTATAGTTCATGAGCCATTCTATCAGATCAATATTGCATATCCTGTTCCATGAGGAAGTCCCGGTTATAAGAATAAGATCTCGCAGCATACTCCTTACGACCGCAACCAGCTCCCTGCTACGTTCAAAACCAGTAGTTCCGCCAAAGAGCTGATTAGTCTTTCTTAAGACCGAGAAGAAGTCGCGGTTCTCTATGAACGATTTCGCGATCTTTAGATAGATGATTCTTCTCTTTAGCACTATAAAGGGTTCTAGCCCTTCGAGTTCTTGGTCGATCCTCAACTTCTCCAGACTAGCACTGTCTATCTCACCCGCGAACTGCTCTAATTCGCCAAGATCGCAGTCCTGCCGAAGGAAGTGATTCAGCACATCAAAGTTTTCCAGGGCGCTGGCGTATATGTACGGTACTCTTCCACGATACTTCAGTTTTAGATTCTCGAGAGCCGAATCCGGGATCTCGACATTGAACTGAGTAGATCTGCTCCGCACGGTCGGCAGAAGCGAGTTCCATGAAGTCGTTGTCATGATTATAGACGCGAATCTTGGCGGTTCTTCAAGGATTTTGAGGAGAGCATTTGAGGCTTCGATTGTCATTCTCTCACACTGAAGAATGAGCAGATACTTCCTTTGACCCTCTGAAGGTCTGTGGAGAAAGTGAGCCTCGATCTCTCTTATTGCCTCAATACCAATGTTTCCCTTTATGGGTTCGATAAGCAGAAAGTCCTCCAGGACTCTCTTTTCTCTCCAGCCTGAGTCAGAGTGTATTAGGCTCATAGAGACGGCTCTAAGAAAATCGCTGTCTCGACCGGTTAATGTAATACTACTGCCCGAGGCTCTCGCAAGGAGTCGGGAAAGTCTCTCATTAACATCTCTATTAAGCAGGTCCATGTTTTAATTATAACAACGAACGGTAGAATTAGTCCGGGGGTATTATATATGGAACGAACTCTTGCTTATTTGAAACCAAATGCAATTCAAAGAACCCTCGTCGGGGAGATAATCTCGATGATCGAGGCAAAAGGTCTGAAGATAGTGGCCATGAAACTCCTTTTGATGGGCAGAGACCAGGCTGAAGAGCTTTATAGAGAACACAGGGGCAAAGACTTTTTCGAGGGGCTTATGAAGTTCGTTGTTTCTGGTCCGGTCGTCCTGATGGTCCTTGAAGGAGATAACGCCGTAAGACGTCTTCGACAGCTCACCGGAAGTACAGATCCGCAGGAAGCTGCTCCTGGAACTATAAGGGGAAGGTTTGGTGTTACAGCAAGGCGGAATCTGATTCACGCTTCCGACAGCGTTGAGAGCGCCGCCAGAGAAATCGGCATCTTCTTCAAGAAGGAAGAGCTGATCGACTACACCCGTCATATCGAAGGAGAGTTCTGATGGTTATCGTTCAGCTCAGGAGCGGGAAAGAAGGAAAGATACTCAACGGCTATCCCTGGGTCTTCAGGGATGAATTGAAGTCGATTCAGGGGGATACCGGCGAGTCTGGCGAAGCCAACGTCTTTTCAAGCGATTACGGCTTTCTGGGACGAGGGTATTACAATCCCTACTCAAACAGAGCAGTTATGGTTCTTACAAATGGAGATGAAAAACTTGGTAAAGAGCTCTTCAAGAAGAGGATAATCAGGGCTCTCGAGAAAAGGGAGAGACTTTATCTTGAGCCATTTTACAGACTTGTCCACGGTGAAGGTGACAGACTGCCAGGATTGGTAGTCGATAGATATGGCGACGTTCTTGTCGTTCAATTCAGGAATCGGGTTGTGCAAGAGTTCAAAGATGTTTTCGTCGATGTATTCAAAGAGGTCCTGTCACCGACCGGAATATTTGAGAGAAGCGACTTTGAGATGGGAGTCGACGATCAGATCGAAAGGAACACCGGAATTCTATATGGAAGCATTCCGGAAGAAATGGAAGTCCTGGAGAATGGGCTGCGTTTCAGAGCTGACGTCCGCAGAGGGCAGAAGACAGGATTCTTTTTTGATCAGCGTGAATCCAGGAGTTTCTGTAGATCTATTACCGCGAAACTCTCTTTGAAGAGAGGTCTCGATCTCTTCAGTTTCAGCGGAGCCTTCGCTTTGAATATGGCGATCTCTGGTGCGGAAGTGATCTGCGTCGATAAATCTGCAGAGGATCTTGAACTGGCAAGGACAAATTTCGAAATGAATGGGCTCGATAACAGAGTCCAGTTAGTTCAGAATGATGTTTTTGACTATCTAGGCGGGTTTGAAATGAAGGATCAATTTGATATAGTTGTTTTGGATCCACCATCTCTGGTAAAGCATCGCAGGGAGATTCCCAACGGTATAAGCTTCTTCAAGAGACTAGTAACTGGATCTCTTCCGATAATAAGGGATGGAGGAGTGCTCGGAATCTGTACTTGCGCTTACAACATAAGTATCGATCATCTTGTGGAGGTTGTCAGGAGATCGACGGAACGATCTGGGATCACACTTTCCCATCTCGCAGTCACTTTGCAGTCTGCTGATCATCCCTGGCTGATGCAGGTTCCGGAAAGCCTTTACCTGAAATGCCTTTGGTGTTTTGTTGAAAAGGAGTGACATGCTTGCCGGGATTCTGGACGCATATTCTATATGGAAGCGATGTTCTTCAAACGGTCGGACTCGATCTCGATGGTAAAGGCAGGGATTATTTCAACCTTGGCTGTCTTTTTACCGATCCCTGTAGATACTGTTCGAAGGAGACTCCCGAGTTTCTGCTTTGGCGGCTATCTCACACTTTAAAATGTGGCAGCTTCGCGGATGCGTTGTGCAGAGAGCTTGAAGGTTTTTCCAGATTCTATGTCATTGGAGTATTCACGCACTACTATCTTGACGCGATAGCCAACTGCTATATTGTCGCTAGGGCAGGAAACAGCTATAAGCGCGAACAGCTTGAGATAGCAATCGATAAGACGATCCTGAGGCAGCGGACTGGGTCTGATATTCTCCGACTAGAGCCGGGTGCAGAGTTACCGGACGGATCAACTACGGAAATTGAAGAGGCTTTTGCGAGTATAGCACGTGGAGTATATGGCCTGGAAGGAGTATCCTTTTCCAGAGCTCTCAACAACATGAACTCGACCTTCCAGATGTTCTACCGGAAAAAGGGGATGTTGCTCTTCCTCAGGAAGATCTTTCTCAAAAACGAACGTCCTGAAAAGGCGTACTTTACGGACACCCATATAGATCCTCTGAACCACGAGACCAGACCTTGGTTTCACAGTATTGCAGGCTGGGAGAGCAAAGAAACCTTTGAAAGACTGTACGAGAGGGCAATCGAGGAATTAGGCGAGTTTCTTGCCGCGTATCTTGACGGTCGGAAGGACTGGAGTTTGCCAGCGCTTTCGTTGACCACCGGACTGCCCTTGATGGAAACGCTATGAAAAAATGCTAAGAAGGGGGGTAGCCACAGTTACGCAACTTCTTGTCTGTGGTGGATGACATGAAAGTACTCGGAATTATACTTGCAGGTGGAAGAGGTGAGTACTTGGGACCATTGACTCAGGTTAGGACCAGTGCGGCCTTACCTGTCTTTGGGAAGTACCGATCCATAGATTTCACGTTGAGCAACATGATGAACGCAGGGATTTCGAAAGTTGGGATTATCACGCAGTACAGTCCCCGAAGTTTGATGGATCATATCGGATCTGGAAAAGAGTGGGATCTTGACAGAAAACAGGGCGGACTATTCATACTGCAGCCTTACTACTCGCCCTACAATCCGTCAATCGGATACAAAGGCACTGCCGATGCGATTTTTCAGAATATCAACATTCTCAGGAGAGGAAACGAAGACTACGTATTGATTGGCTCGGGAGACCATATCTTCAAGACTGATCTGACCCAGATATTCAAATACCACGTCGATACTGGATCGGACATCACCGTTCTCACCGGAAGCAATATGAGCGAATGTACTTCGGGTTCTTCTTCGTACGTTAAGTGTAGTCAGGGTAGGATAATCGACTGGAGGGAAGGAGAGGACGAAGAAGTTGATAGAAGCGAATTCAACCATTCTGCTCTGGGTCTGTATTTCATGAACAAGTTCCTGCTCAGAGAACTTCTCTACTCTACCGTGCCCAACGGGCAGAACGAATTGGTGAAGGGGGTTATGATACCCAATCTTTCATCCATGAATGTTAGAGAGTATCAGTACAACGGCTACTGGAGAGATATAAAGCGAAGCAAGTACTGCTACTACAAGACAAATATGGACATACTCAATCCAGATATTCGGAGAGAACTCTTCTACGAAAACGGAAGAGTATCCACAAAGCTTAAGGACCTTCCACCACCAAAGATTACCGGGACGGCATACATAAGCGACTCGGTTATTGCCGACGGCTGTGTCATCGGAGGAAAACTGCAGGGATCAGTCCTTTTCAGAGACACAAAGGTAATGGCAGGGGCCAATGTAAAGAACTCAGTGCTACTGGAAGGCTGCATGGTCGAAGAAGGAGCGTATATCGAGAACGTGATTCTTGACAAGTATTGCATTGTCAGATCTGGCAGGAGTTTTGTCGGAGAGTCCGCCGAACCTACAGTAATAGAAAAGCACGGTGTAATATGAGCAGCGAGGTGATAATATGGCGAAGAAAATAGTTGCTCTTGTCCTTGCGGGAGGCCAGGGAACAAGATTGGGACTTCTTACAGACGAGCTTGCAAAACCAGCTGTACCTTTTGGAGGAAAGTACAGGATAATAGATTTCGCTCTCAGCAACTGCGTGAACTCGGGAATATACGCCGTTGGAGTCCTTACACAGTACAGACCTCACGCTCTATCTCGTCACATTGGAATAGGAAGGCCCTGGGATCTAGACAGAAAGGATGGGGGCGTAGTCGTACTGCCGCCGTTTATTGCAATGGATAACTCGAACTGGTACAAAGGAACGGCCAATGCAGTCTATCAGAATATCGACTTCGTCGACTCCTATGATCCAGAAGTTGTAGTAATTCTCTCGGGTGATCATATCTACTCCATGGATTACAATGAAATGATAGACTACCACCTCTCGAAAGGCGCCGATGGAACGGTTGCATGTATGAGGGTCCCAGTTTCGGAAGCTTACAGATTTGGAATGATGATCACCGATTTCGACAACAGGATAACGGACTTCCAGGAGAAGCCCCAGAAGCCGAGATCTGATCTGGCTTCTCTGGGAATCTATGTCTTCAACTGGAAATTTCTGAAGGAACGTCTTATTGAAGACGAGAGCGAAGCCGAAAGCGAAAACGATTTCGGTAAGAACGTCTTACCAAGAATAGTTGAGAAGGAGTACGGCAGTCTTTACGCCTTCGTATTTGAGGGTTACTGGCGCGATGTGGGCACACTTGAATCTCTTTGGGAGTCTAATATAGAACTCACCAGGCCGATTCCTCCCCTCAACCTTCATGATCCATCCTGGAGATTCTATACCCAGACTGAAGAATATCTGCCAGCTTACGTGGGGACCAGTTCTCATGTGAGAAACTCTTTAATAAATGAAGGCGCGGAAATCTACGGTCGCGTTGAAAGCTCTGTTGTCTTTCAAGGAGTACATATCGGCGAAGGGTCTGTCGTAAGGAACTCCGTAATAATGACTAACACAAAGATAGGAAGAAACGTTACAATCGACAGGGCCATAGTGGGGGAGAATTCATTTATCAGCGATGACTGCGTCGTTGGATATGGAGAAGAGGTTCCTCACGAAAGCCAGCCGCATATCTACAACTCTGGCCTCACAGTCGTGGGGTCTGATGCCGTGCTTCCTTCGGGCATCAAGATTGGAAGAAACTCCGCGATCGGCAATTTTGTGAGAGAAAGAGATTTCTCTGGAGATGTTCCCGGTGGAAAAACGGTTTTGTCGCACTAAAAGTGGTATGCTCTCGTTCGGATTGCTGATAGCTTTGATGTTTGTTGCATCGTCGATATTTTTCACTCTATCGCCTTTGAGTACGGCAGTCTCGGGTTTCAAACTTTGCTCAAGGTATTTTAGATTGGCGCTTACAGTCAAGTCGATCTATATGTCGAATTTCTGTGAGGATACTTTCAATGGTTTCTGTATAGAAACAAGCTCAAGAAGTGTCTTCAAAAACAGAACAGAAATCGAGATCATACATTACCATATAACTGAAGGAAGTCTTGTTTTTGATTTCGAAAAGGTAGGTACCATCACCATAACTTCGTAGAGGAGGTTCAATATGAGAAAGACATTGCTCATCGCACTTCTAGTTATTCTGTCGGTTTTCGTGTTCGCGCAGAGGCTGACCATTCTTCACATCAACGACACACACGGCCACATTTGGCCCGAAGGTGAATTCGGCGGGTTAGCAGCGGTTGCGACGCTTGTTGATCAAATCCGTCTGGAGAATCCTAATACTCTCTTCCTGCACGCGGGAGATATCAACACCGGAGTTCCGGAATCGGACCTTCAGGATGCCCTTCCCGATATTGTGGCGCTCAACCTCATGAGACTCGATGCAGTAGTTCTTGGTAATCACGAATTTGACAACGATGCCGATGTTCTCGCAAAGCAAATGGATATAGCTACATTCCCGTTCCTGAGCGCAAACATCTATAAGGACGGATTACCTGCCTTTACCGAATACATAATAAAAGAAGTCGGAGGTATCAAGGTAGGTATTATCGGTTTTACAGCGGAAGAGACCCTCATACTCGAGTATCTTTATGCTCAGCACTACGAATGGATGGACGTTATTGAAATCGCAAAGAAGCTCGTCCCAGAAGTGAGGGAGCAGGCCGACATCGTGATCGCTTTGACCCATATGGGAAGCAACAGAGTACAGCTTGGTGCCAATTCATGGGAACTCGCTGCAGCTGTTGACGGCATAGATGTGATTGTTGACGGCCACAGCCACACTTTCTATGAAAGACCTGAAGTCATAAACGAAACACTAATTGTATCTGCCGGAGAGTGGGCGAAGTATCTCGGCAGACTGGATTTGGATATCGTTGACGGAACGATCACTTTCGTTTCCTTCAGAACGATAAAGGTCTCTAATGAAATCGAGCCAGACTTCGCCGTGGCAACGGTTCTTGACTACTTCAAGAAAGCCGGCGGGGAAAAACTGAATGTTGTAGTTGGAGAAACTGAGATACTGCTTGAAGGTTCCAGAGCCGTAGTTAGAAGTCAGGATACCAACCTTGGCTACTTGATTTGCGATTCCATGATCTGGAAGACCGGAGCTGATCTTGCGATAACAAACTCAGGCGGAATTAGAGCTTCTATAGCGGCCGGTCCGATAACGTACCGCGATATTTTGACGGTTCTCCCGTTTGGAAATACTGTCTTCGTTATTGAAATGACCGGAGCAGACCTGATGAAGGTTCTGGAGTTCACCGCAACGATTTCGGCCGGACAGGGTGCCAACCCTCAGGTCGGAGGATTAACTTATACAATCGATAGCGGTGCGATTAGGGATGTTATGGTGAACGGTGTGGCAATAGATCTTGACAGGGTCTATAGAGTCGCGACAAACAACTACATGGCGGCTGGTGGCGACGGATACGCATCTCTGGCGGTACACGAAGGCTACGATACAGGATTCGTTCTTGCCGACGTACTGGTGGAATTCGTGAGAGAGCTGAGCCCGATCACTTCATATCAAGATAGCGGCAGAATCAACAGAGTAAAGTAACATTACGATTTCTTAGTAATTCAACATTGTACTATAATAGGAGCGGAGATATCCGCTCCTAGTTTTTTCGGGAGAATTCTTCGTGAGTTATTACGAAACTTGAATCAAAAGGCAAATACGTTTTGTATCCGAATACCTACAAAATAAGTCTGTCACGTACACGGTTGAGAGGTGATAAGTCAATGAAGTTGCCAACCTTCAGAGGGGGCGTGCATCCACCGGAGAGAAAGGAGCTGTCTCAAAACGCATCACTAACAGTCCTTCCACTTCCGGAAACTGTTTATGTATTTCTTGCTAATCATGCGGGAATCCCGGCGAAACCGGTCGTGAAGACCGGTGATAAGGTCAAGACCGGCCAGCTTATTGCAGAGTCTGGAGGTTTCATTTCGGCACATCTGCATTCCCCGGTTACCGGCGAGGTCAGGGAGATAGCCAAATACTATCATCCGACGCTTTCAAAGCCTGAAGATGCTATCGTAATTCAAAGAACGTCCGAAGATGACTGGGAGCTTCTGGGCGGTACGGGCTCTTGCGATGATTTTTCTTCACGCGAGATCGTCGATCGGATTCAGAGGGCCGGCATCGTGGGTCTGGGCGGCGCGATGTTTCCCACAAACGTCAAGCTTTCTCCACCAGCGGAGAAGAAGATCGATCTGCTAGTTATCAACGGGGCGGAGTGCGAGCCTTATCTGACTATCGACTACCGCTATATGCTCGAGAGAAGCGAAGGCATTATCGAAGGCACGAGAGCAATAATGAAGGCACTTGGGGTAAGCAGAGCGATAATCGGTATCGAAGATAATAAGCCTGAAGCGATTTCAAAGATGAAGGTCGCTTCGAACGGAAGCAACATCGTCGTCAAAGCGCTTAAGACAAAGTATCCACAGGGAGCGGAAAAGCAGCTTATCTACGCCCTGGAGAAGCGAGTAGTGCCTTCGGGCGGACTACCTCTTGATGTCGGTGTGGTCGTGGACAATGTTGGAACGGCTTACGCAGTCTACGAAGCTCTTGAAGCCGGCAGACCTCTCGTTGAGAGGGGAGTCACGCTTACAGGAGAGGGGCTGAAGAACCCGATGAACGTCGTGGCGAGGATCGGGACTATGACTCAGGAACTAATAGAGTTCGCGGGCGGAATGTTAGAAGGTGTTGACAGAGTGGTTTTCGGTGGTCCGATGATGGGAGTTACGATACCTAAGCTTGACGTGCCTATTGTGAAAGGCACTTCCGGCGTGACGGTAATGAAGGAGACGGCTCCACTCGAGGAGTTCCCGTGTATTAGATGCGGGAGATGTACTTTCGTCTGTCCTATGAATCTCCAACCCTTCCTTCTGAATCTCTACGGATCGAACCGTCTCTATGATAAGGCTGTCGAAAACGGCCTGATGGATTGCATAGAATGTGGAAGCTGTTCGTATGGTTGTCCGGCGAATATCGAGCTTGTGAAGAACTTTAAATTACATAAAAAGATCTACAGAAGTCTGAAAGGGGGCGCCCGAAAATGAAGTTGACTATGAAAGCGGCACCTCACTTGAGAAACGGTGACACTGTAAGAAAGGTCATGCTGGATGTACTGATAGCTCTCACTCCAGTGGCTGTGTGGGCTGTGGTAGCGTTTGGTCTAAAGGCGCTTGCGCTCATAGTAATCTGCACTGTAGGCGCCGAAGCTCTGGACTTTGTAATTATGCGCTTTCTGAGAAATAGGAAGAGTTTCCGTCCAGATCTCAGCGGTGCGGTAACCGGTCTGTTGCTGGCCTTGAATCTGTCGGTGGCTGTTGAGTTGTGGCAGGCTCTTGTGGGAGTGGTAGTGGCCGTCGCTATAGCCAAAGCGGTCTTTGGGGGACTGGGCAAAAACTTCTTCAACCCAGCGTTGATTGGACGGGTTTTCCTCCTTATATCATTTCCCGTTCAGATGACTACCTGGTTCCGGCCCTTCGATATGCAGACGAGCGCCACCCCTCTTGCTCTGCTAAAAGAGGGAGCGCCCAGGGTATTTTCCCTCCAGGAGATGCTTCTGGGTACAATTCCCGGTTCGCTTGGAGAAGTAAGCGCTCTGCTCCTCGTTCTCGGCTTCGGCTGGCTTCTAATAAGAGGTAGAGTCTCACCAATAATACCTGTAACTTATATAGGTACTGTAGCAATATTCGCTGCGATTTTCAACGGCTTTAATCCCTCATTCGGCTCTCCCATATATCACATTCTCGGCGGAGGTTTGATGCTCGGAGCTCTGTTCATGGCAACGGATATGGTTACTAGTCCAATGTCGTTGAAGGGGCACATAATATTCGGAATCGGTTGTGGTGCTATAACAATGATCATAAGACTCTTTGGTGGATATCCGGAAGGCGTGTCTTTTGCCATACTCGTCATGAACGCCTTCGTGCCTTTGATTGATATGTTCGCAAAGCCAAAGATTTTCGGGAAGGTGAAATCTCATGCGTGAATACTTGAAGACCGGTATTACTCTGATGATAATCACCGTCATCGCAGCCCTGTTACTATCGGTTGTCTATTCGATTGTCAGGGAACCGATTGCCAATGCGGAGCTTGGGGCGAAACTGAAGGCTATTCGCGATGTGCTGGAAGACCCTTCGACGCGGAGACCACTCGTCCAGGATGGCAAGATTCCGCAGACCGCCGTAGAACTAGCCACATTCGAATGGTCCCCGGAAGCTATTGATTTTGGGGAGGGAAAGGTCTATGTGTCCGATGATGGCCGGAGTAAGGTCGAGAGTCCAGCTTACAAATTTGTGGCCGATGATGGGCGAAATATCTATATAGTCATAGGAAGCTCTGTTGGGTATGGTGGCGATGTGAAGACAATGGCTGCCTTTGTCGTTACGGAAAGCGGTCCTGAACTAAACGGTATAAGGGTTCTCGAGTACTCGCAGGAGACGCCTGGCCTCGGAGCAAACATAGCCAGTATAGATATTCAGAATAGGTTCTTTCCAGTTGCTACCGAAGGTCTTAACAAGGGTCTGAAGGTGAATCAGGATGCCAACGTCACTCCAACCGGAGACGAAATCGCCTTAAGGAGAGAAGTTGACGGGATAATAACTGTGAGCGATGTAATGACAGGTGCAACAATCACTCCAAGAGCTGTCGCGTTCTCAATCAACGCCATGTACCAGTTCTTGAAGAAGGCAGGTGCTAACTAATGTCCGAATCTAAACTCAAGTTGCTCTCCAATGGTCTCTTCAAGCAGAATCCAGCATTCATACAGGTGCTTGGAATGTGTCCCACGCTCGCCACAACGACGAGTGCCGAAAACGGCCTTGGAATGGGGCTAGCTACAACGGCCGTCCTTGCGATGTCCAATATCACCATCTCAGTTGTCAGGAAATTCATTCCCGATAAGATAAGGATCCCGTCGTATATAGTCATAATTGCTTCATTTGTTACTATGATCGATATGCTAATGCACGGTTTTGTTTACGATCTCTGGAAAACTCTGGGTCTCTTCATACCGTTGATAGTTGTCAATTGCATTATTCTCGGTCGGGCCGAAGCCTTTGCCTCCAAGAACGGAGTAATTGACTCGCTTTTTGACGGACTTGGTATGGGATTAGGTTTTACAGGAGCACTTGTTCTTCTGGGTTCGGTCAGGGAGTTTCTCGGAAATGGCTCGGTCTTCGGGGTCCACCTGTCTGAAGTGAAGATGTTCGCCATGATTCTTCCTCCAGGAGCTTTCATAGCGCTGGGAATGCTTGCCGCACTCTTCAATTACATAGGTATAAGGCGCTCTAAGACATCAAAAGAGAGCAAGTGAGGAGGCTTGAATTATGACTACCAGATTAGTATTCATCTTTCTTTCTGCGATACTCGTCAACAACTTCGTCCTGTCAAGGTTTCTTGGTATCTGTCCCTTTCTGGGAGTCTCAAAAAAGGTCGATACGGCTGTTGGAATGAGCATTGCAGTGCTGTTTGTGATGATAATGGCTTCGATAATTACGTGGTTGCTCAATATTCTGCTGGTGAGTCTTGGCCTGCCCTTCCTGACAACAATAGTATTCATATTGATAATAGCCACGCTTGTTCAGTTCGTGGAAATAGTTCTCAAGAAGACCAGTCCGTCTCTGTACGAAGCGCTTGGGATTTTTTTACCATTGATAACGACTAACTGCGCGATTCTTGGTCTCGCCTTGCTTAACGTTCAGCAGAATTACTCTCTTCTGGAGACGATAGTCAACGCTGCCGGTGCCGGACTGGGCTTTGGTCTTGCTCTGATTCTCTTCTCGACGATAAGGGAAAGGATGGACATTTCCGATGTTCCCGAACCGTTCAAAGGCACGGCAAGTGCACTTATAACTGCTGGACTGCTATCAATGGCTTTTATGGGTTTCCAGGGACTCGTGAAACTGTGAGGTGATTTTCATGACAATCGTTTACTCAGTATTACTGATGGCAATTCTGGGAATTGGAGCGGGTGTTTTTCTTGCCTATGCTTCTGCGAAATTCGCTGTTAAGGAGGATCCAAGGACCAAACTCATAGAAGCTGCTCTTCCAGGCGTCAACTGCGGTGCCTGCGGTTATCCGGGTTGTCCGGCTTTCGCAAAGGCTGTTGCGGCGGGCTCGGTGTCTTTGGACGGGTGTCTTCCTGGAAAGAGATCGGGAGTTCCGGAGAAACTGAAGATAGTAGTTGAGGCCGACCCCGAGAAACTGATTTCTTTTTTTGAGGAGTCAGGCGAGGATGCACAGAAAGCTCTGGAGAAACTACTGGAAGCTGCCGGCGCCAAAGCCATTCCGGCCCCTGCCAGACCCACCAGGCCTTCACAGGAAGAGATAGACACTTTCAAGGCGAAGCTCAAGGACAATAATCGGGCGATGGTTATTTACTCGGTTCTACCAAACATCAACTGTGGTATCTGTGGCGCTCCCGGATGCGCTGCTTTTGCCCTGAAATTATCTGCAAAAGAAGATTCGGCAGACAAGTGCATACCGGGGAAGAGGCAGAATACTTCCCAGAAGGTCGAGAAGATATTCACCATTAGCGAGCCTGATATAGAGAAGATCCTTAACGAGACAGCCGGAGACATTGCAGAGATAAAAAAGAGACTCGAGGTGTAGTTTTGAAACGGATAGCCATATTGGGCTCGACCGGCTCGATTGGAACTCAAACACTGAGCGTATTGGAGAAGCTTGAAGGATTCGAAGTTGTGGCCATGAGTTGCGGCCACAATTTCTCTCTTTTCGAGGAGCAGATCTCGAAACTAAGGCCGCGCTTCGCAGCTTCTGTTGGAAGATGTGAAAGGCTGATCGATAAGTTCTCCGAAATCACTTTTTTCTCCGGTGAGTCCGGAATCGAAGAGATGCTCGAAGCATCGGAAGTCGATTACGCAGTAATCGCCGTCAGCGGGGCAACGGGTTTGAGATTCAGCTTGAAGGCGGCCGAAGTCGCGAAACGCATCTGCCTTGCGAACAAGGAGTCGCTCGTATGCGGCGGCGAACTCCTTATGAAGAGGTGTAAGGAAAAGAGCGTCGAGCTGATTCCAGTCGATTCTGAGCACAGCGGACTCTTTCAGCTTATCGAAGGCGGAATAAGACCGGAGAAGATATTTATAACGGCTTCTGGAGGCGCTCTAAGAGATAGGGAGATAAGCCAAATGCAGAACGCCTCTTTACGCGATGTCCTGAATCATCCCGTGTGGTCTATGGGAAGCAGGGTAACCATAGACAGTGCTTCTATGGTAAACAAGGGACTGGAGATAATCGAGGCGCACTATCTCTTTGGATATGAAGAGAGGGATATCGAAACGTATATCTGCAGAAACAGCTATATACACGCCGGAGTCTCTTTTGCCGACGGTATGGTCAAGCTCCACGTGGGAATACCAGATATGAGAGTGCCGATCGCGTACTCGCTGACGTATCCATACAGGGAGCGGATTCTTGACCATGAAGAAGTGACTTCGGTATCTCTGAAGCTGGAACCTATCAAAAGCGAAAGGTATCCAGCTCTGTGCCTTGCCCGCGCGATATGCGGAAGATTATCTGAACAGATAGCTTTTAATGCGGCAGACGAAATCGCGGTCGAGGCCTTTGCTCAGGAGAGGATTCGATTCGGCGACATTTATAATATAATCGAGAAGACGGTTAGCGCGTTTCGCGATCAAAAGCCCGTTGACTACAGTCAAATACTTGAGATCGATAGACTTGCCAGAAAACTGGCGAGAAAAGAGGTGCAAAAGTGTTATTGACGACCATATACTTTCTTCTAATTCTGACGGGAGTTGTTGTGGTACATGAAATCGGCCACTATCTCTTCCTGAAGCTCTTTCGGGTGAGAGTCCTTGAATTTGCAATAGGAATGGGGCCGAAAATCTGGTCAAAGAAAGGCAAAGAGACTACCTTCAGAATTAATGTCTTGCCAATCGGAGGCTATGTACGTCCCGCTGGAGAGGATCTCGACGCGGTAGACAACTCAGTTCCCGAAAGCGCCCAGATTCAGAATAAACCTGCCTGGCAGAGATTGATAATCTACTTCGCCGGTCCGGCCTTCTCCATAATACTGGGATTCATTATTCTCTCCCTTGTAGCCATAGTCTGGGGTTTTCAAGAGATAAAGATAGATAAGGTTGAACCAGGTTCGCCAGCAGCTATAGCAGATATCCGCCCGGGAGACAGAATTGTTTCGGTCAACGGCAGAACTCTGATTGATAATACGCGTTTGGGCGAGGCCATAAAGTCGGGTAATCCTCTGAATATCGTGATATCCAGAGATGGCGTCGAAATAGGCAAGACCTTTTCTCCTGCATTGCTGGCTCAGGAGGCCTTCATGATATTGAGAAAATCTGAGGGAAGCGTCGGCGAGAGACTGATCGCCATAAACGGAGGAAGCTTCAGAGGGGACTTCGTCGGCTACAGCAAGCTCCTATCTCCGGAAAGCTCTATAAGAATGGACTTTGCAGGCGGAGAGAGCCTTTCCGGTACCCTGGTCGCCTATTCACCGACCGAAGAGAGATACGCTATAGGTATTTATTACGCCAATTTCAAGCCCCTTATCACAAAGAACCACGGTGTCTTCAGGAACGGAGACGTTCTTCTATCGGTCGGAGATATCGAGACGAATACCAGTTACGATCTGACAATAATGAGTCAGCTTCTTTCGATTGGCCCCACGGATCTTCTTATACAGTATGCCGGAAGTGAAGTGTCATTCACCGGAAGCGGTTTTCCTGATGAGATACGAGTCCAAGTGGAAAGAAACGGAGTGCCGCTGGAGCTCACAGTAAGTAAATCGGAAGTGATAAGTCTGGTCAGCGAGGCTGGAGTCTTCGCCCAGGGCAGTGATTACTGGTATCCGGACAGCGTTTTCCAGGCAGCAGCTCTCGGTTTGCAGTGGGCGAACAGTATACTGGTCACCATGGTGAGAGTGGTGGGCAGTCTCTTTACCGGAAGGGCGAACCTAAACGAATTCACCGGTCCGATAGGGCTTGTAACGGTCGTCAACCAGGCGGTGAGCCTGGGATTGAGAATAGTAATCTTTCTTACCGGCTTCATCTCTCTTAACCTTGGCGTTGTAAACATGATCCCCTTTCCAGCTCTGGACGGAGGCAGAATCCTTCTGGCTCTTCTAGAGATTATTACCAGAAAGAGAATGGATCCGAAGATTGAAGGCCTTATAAACGTAATTGGCTTCATGATTCTTATGGGTCTAATGATATATATTACTTTTGTGGATATAGGAAGATGGCTTTGACCAGAGTAGTAAGAGTCGGGAATGTTCCTATAGGTGGTGGTTATCCCATATCCGTGCAGTCTATGACTAACACCAAGACAGTTGATGTGGAGTCTACTGTCGCTCAGGTAATCCGACTTGCTGACAGAGGTTGTGATATCGTTAGAGTCTCAGTACCAGACAAGGAAAGCGCGACAGCGTTGAGGAAGATAGTCGACCGTTCACCTGTTCCTCTGGTCGCCGATATTCACTTCGATTACAACCTGGCCGTAGAGTCTATAAAGAACGGTGTGGCAAAGATAAGGCTAAATCCCGGAAATATCGGAGAAGACTGGAAACTGAGAGAGATAGTGAAGGCAGCCAGGGAGTTCGGGGTTCCGGTAAGAGTAGGAGCAAACTCCGGCTCTATCGAAAAGCGATTTGCTCATCTGGAAAAGGCGACAGCAATCGCCGAGAGTGCCCTCGCGCAGGCCGGTCTACTTGAGAAATTTGGGTTCGAAGATATCGTGATTTCCGTGAAGTCCTCTTCAGTCAGCGATACTGTAAGGGCGACCTCATATGTCAGCGAAAGAGCTGATTATCCTCTCCATCTGGGAGTGACCGAGGCCGGATTTGGGGTAGACGCTGTCGTCAAATCGTCGATTGGTATTGGCACGCTTTTGCTTAAAGGAATTGGGGACACCCTGAGGGTATCAGTTTCGGGCGACCCTCTGCAGGAAGTCGATATCGCCCTTTCAATAATGCGGATTCTTGGAATGAGAAACGGTCCCGACATAATAGCCTGTCCCACATGCGCCCGAACTGAGATAGAAGTGGAGAAACTCGCAAGAGATGTTAAAGGATGGCTTTCGGGAGTTGATAAGAACCTGAAGGTAGCGGTTATGGGTTGTGTTGTCAATGGAGTCGGTGAAGGAAAGGATGCGGACCTCGGAATCGCAGGAACCCGTTCCGGAGGAGTTATTTTCATGAGAGGAGAGGTCGTCGAAAGAATCGAGAAGGACAATCTTGAAGAGCGTTTTAAATACTGGATTAGCCTTCTAGTGTCTGAGGAAGGTGGACGCGGTGGCTAAGATTTCAATTATCGGAGCCGGGATGGTGGGTTCGTCGATAGCCTATGCTGCGATGATTAAAGGACTTGTCAGAGAGATATCTCTTGTAGATGCAAACAAGGAACTGGCTGCTGGTCAGGCGCTTGATTTGAGCCATGGCAACGCCTATGTTAGACCGGCAATTGTTAGGGGTGGAGGCTATGAGCTGAGCAAAGACTCAGACATTGTCGTAATAACGGCCGGAAGACCGCAAAAAGATGGAGAGACAAGATTGCATCTTCTTCGTGATAACGCGAAAATCGTTGAAGAGTCCGTTGCAGCCAGTCTTAGCTATTCAAAGGACCCGATCTTCGTGGTAGTTACCAATCCTGTGGATGTTCTTACCTGGGTAGCCTGGAAGGCTTCGGGTATGCATAGCACAAGAATTATCGGCTCCGGCACGACTCTAGATACGGCGAGACTTAGGCAAAGCATCGCCGAACATTGCAATCTCGATCCAAGAAACGTTCACGCTTACGTTATGGGAGAACACGGTGACAGCGAAATTGTTGCCTGGTCGAGTGCAGACATTGGAGGAATACCGATAAGGAGTTTCTGCGATGATTGCGCTATGAACTGTGGCGGAGCGATGTTCGAGCAGATCTTCGAAGATACAAAGAAAGCAGCATACACGATAATTGAGAAAAAGGGTTCAACCTATTATGGAATCGGTCTGGCCACAACTAAGATAATCGGGACTATTCTGAATGACCAGCATTCAGTGCTTACAGTATCGACTGTTCACCGGAATCTATATGGTTCACCCGAAGTTGCCCTCAGCATACCTACGGTAGTTGGCAGAAACGGGGTGGAAAGAGTATTGAGTATCAGTCTTTCAGAGGAGGAAGAGGCGGGATTGCGCAGGTCGGCAGGGGTTATAGCCGATGCAATAAAGAGTCTAAGGGAGGTTAGAGAATGAAAAAGGTTTTAGTGGCTGCATTGGTGCTAATTGGAGTCGCTGTTCTGGCGACATCTGTGTCTTACGATCCGCAGGGTCTGATGTTTCTGAGTCATCCCGGTGCCGGAATAAATGTCAACGTGAGCCTTAACAAGGGAACGGGTTCAACCTATTACGGGGGAGAGTCGCTGGGGATATCGTTCTCTGTCGACCGGAGCGCTTACGTTGCTGTTCTGGATATCGATCCGTCCGGACAGGTACAGGTTCTCTTCCCGAATGTCTATGACCAGGACAATTTCATGCAGGGTGGAAGAACTTACACACTGCCGACCGAGAAGGCGACAACTCGTTACAATCTCCAGGTCCAATCGCAACGCGGAAGAGAAACGATAGTCGTTATCGCTTCCACGTCACCCATAGGTTTTCTCGGTAACGTTTTCACTCTATTTGACAGGTATCCCTTTCCTTACTTGAGCCAGAGCGTGAATAATCTCTCGGTGGTCATCAACCCAGTATTCAACACGAACTGGGGTATAGGTTACTCCTACTTTTACAACAGCTACGTGCCCTTCACTGTCAGGACTACTATAGCTGCCGATCGACCGGACGCGAATGTCTATATCGACGGCATCTTCATGGGTACCGCTCCAGTGACGACCACTCTTGAAGTCGGAACGCACACTGTATATCTCTATACAAAGAGAAACTTAGTCTACGGGCCGGCAGTAGTGAACATACAGCCCGGTTCCAGCAACTTCAACTTCTCTCTTCTTCCAAACTATATCTATGGTTATCTTGAAGTCACATCGATTCCAAACGCGCAGGTGTATGTAGACGGCGAGTATGTAGGGGATACGCCTTACAAGGATTTTGAGAAGGTCGGCAGTCACACGGTAACGGTCTCCAAATGGGGGTACAGAGACGCTAAACAGAATGTCTATGTGAACAGGGACATGACAACATCGGTAGATTTCAGACTACAGGAGAAGACCGAAGAGGAGAAGAGAACCGACAATATAATACTCTTCTCGCTCATAGGTATTCTAGTCGTTGGAGTGGTACTGGCGATCGTTCTTAGCAACTAGCCGGTCTCTTCAAGAACTATAGAAACGAGATGACGAATAAGTCGAAGTCGTATGTCAATCTCTTGCTTGTTGTAGTATTTTGGGGACTTACCTTTCCCATGCAGAAGGATATTCTGCATGGGCTTTCCCCGGTTTTCTACAACTTCTTGCGTTTTTCGATAGCCGTCTTGCTGTTACTTCCTCTTAGGAGGAGACTGGGTCTTACGTTTTCTAGGCGTTCTCTGGGTAGAGGGCTTCTCCTCGGTCTCTTCCTTTCTGGCGGCTATGTCTTCCAGACGTGGGGGCTAGTTTTCACAAGCGCTTCCAAGAGCGCGTTTATCACTTCGCTATATGTCGGTATCGTAGCCATACTGTCGCCGCTTATTGAGAGAAGGATTCCCAACAGATCTCAGATAGCTGCACTTGGAATATCATTGGTAGGACTTTATTTTCTGACAACTCCCGAGGGTGGATTCAATATTGGCGATCTCCTCACCACATTATGCTCTGTTTCCTTCGCTCTTCACGTCGTTTTCATAACTCATTTCACCAGAGGCAGCGATATCAATGATATGGAGCTGTTGCTTCCCCAGTTCATTGTTGTCATAGTCGTCAATCTCGCTCTCACGCCTTTTGTGGAAGGCAGGTTGTTTGTGACTCCCCAGATCATTGGCGTGGCCGCATTTACGGCAGTCTTTGCGACGATCTTCGCCGTTGTTATCCAGCTTAAGTACCAGAAATTCCTGGGATCACTGGGCGCTTCGCTAATATATGTCGGAGAACCGGCCTTCGCGCTGCTATTTGCAATGATAATCCTTGCCGAATTACCGAGCAGAATTGAGATTCTGGGTCTCTCCTTGATGACACTCGGAATGATCTTTGGAGGTACAATTTCATTGATAACCAACGGGAGGGATGTGAAGAGTTGAAGGGAAGAGTTATTGTTGTCGAGGATGATCCTCATATAGGGAAGTTGCTGAAAATGGAGCTCACTCACGAGGGTTACTCCGTAGAGTTAACGGCAGACGGTTTCGACGCGATTGGCCTACTCGAAGCGGAGCTACCAGATCTCGTAATACTGGACGTGATGCTCCCAGGAAAGAACGGTTTCGAAATCCTCGAAGAAATCAGAGAGAACTTCTCCACTGAACTTCCAGTAATAATGCTCACTGCCAAAGGCGATGTCAGTGATAGGATTAGAGGCTTGAAGAGTGGTGCCGATGATTATCTGCCAAAACCCTTCGAGATAGAGGAGCTGCTGGCAAGGATCGAGGCCGTCATGAGACGCAAGGGCATTCCCGAAAGGATAAACTACCACGAAATCACTCTGGACAATAGGACCAGGGAAGTTCAGATAAACGACAGGCCAGTCCGATTGAGCAAAACGGAGTTCGATCTCCTTCATGTGCTGCTTGCCAATTCGGGAATCGTTCTCTCGAAAGACAGGCTTCTGGAAAAGGTCTGGGGAAGCGAAGACTGGGGAAACCCAAACGTGGTAGAAGTCTATATCAACTATCTTCGAAACAAGCTTGGAGAGGCTGGAAAAAGGATAAAGACTGTTAGAGGATCGGGTTATGTCATCAAGTAGCAGAGTGTTCTCCACTTCAACTCAGGTCGCCTTCAACTCATTTCTGTTGCTGCTTGTGATACTCTCCTTTTCGGCGATCTTCATCTACAGGGTATCGGAAAGTGTTTTCATACGCAACTACTCCGTCGAGATGCGCAGGATCTTCCTGGATTCGCCTGCCGGCAGAGGTGTCAGACAGGGTATGGGCAGGATGTCTATTGGTCGGGGAGGTGCCGAGTTCTACGTGAGCATAAACGGAATCGTGTTCCAGAACCCGGCGAATCTCTCTTCGGCACCCAACGTAGACGGCTATGTAAGAACTCGAATCGACGGTGTTTCGTACCTGTTTTTCGGCTTCAGCAACGGGAGCGATAAAGTCTTGCTTGGAGCCCAAATGGAAGATCTTGACTTCTTCCTTCAAAGCCTTTCGACAACGCTTTTGCTTTCAATTCTCGTGGGGGCAGTACTTTCGATAATATCTGGCATAGTCCTTGGCAGGAGAGTAGCCAGACCGCTCCAGGAGACTTCGAAACTGCTAAAGGAGATAACTCTTGACGACCTTTCGAAGCGATTGGTCACCAATCCAAAGACATCCGAACTTGCAGAGATGAAGTCCGCTCTGAACCTCGCTCTAGACAGAATTGAAGACGGTTACAGGAGGCAGGAGCAGTTTTCTTCCGATATCGCTCACGAGATAAGATCGCCTCTTACTTCCATTCTCGGTTTTTCAAGAATGATACAGAGATGGGGAGCTAAGGACCCTGAAGTGCTAATGGAAGCTGTGAAGAGTATTTACGAGACAGCCGGAAAGATGCTGACGGTAACCGAGGGACTGCTCTTTTTATCAAGACCTATCGTCAGAGCAAACATTGAAGAGTTCAATCTTAATGAACTAGTCAGGGAAGTGTGCCAGGACATTCCCGCCGTTTCGGGTAGCGAGATAAACGCGATCATACCTGACATCACTGTGAAGAGCGATCCGGCGCTTCTGAAGATTGCTCTAAAGATACTGCTTGAAAACGCCGTCAAGTATGGCGAAGGCCGCCCCGTAGAAGTAGTATGGAAAGAAGGGAAGTTAAGTGTGAGGGACTGGGGAAGGGGTATAAAGAATACCGATCTGGAAAGGATATTCGATAGATTCTATCGCGGAGATACGTCTCGCAGTGGAGAAGGTCACGGTCTGGGATTGTCCATAGTAAGCAAGATCTGCATTGCTCTCGGCCTTGAGATCACCGCTGAGAATAGCGTAGAAGGCGGAGCAATATTCTCACTGGAGGGATTCGGATGACTATACTTCCGGTAATAGAGCTCTTTGCTCTTTGGGTGGCTCTGCCAGTAGCATTCTTCTTCGGAGGAGCGTCTTCAACTCCGGCATTTGTTTCTGTGCCTGGCATTATTTTTATGATTGCAGCTCTAGTCTTTTCAATATACTCTTATTTGGTTTTTTTCTATATGGAAGGCAGATTGCCATCGATCTTTGTCAAGTTGAGAAAACCCGTAGTGAGCGGTCCATATCGCTTTATAAGACAGCCACAGTATGTCGGATATTCAGCGTTCCTGATAGCCATGATATTGATAAGCGGAAAGTACTGGTTAACAGTTTTTTGCACGCTCGCGGTTTCCTTGCTTTTGGTCTTCTCATACATCGGAGAGAAACAAGTGGCGAGAGAGTCTGAAGAATACTACTCTTACATGAAGCGGATACCCTTTTTGCTGCCTCATAGAGGAAAGTACATTGAGTTCGATTACACCAGGTCTGTTCCGTGGCTGTTCATGGCGACTTCTCTTGTAGTGAAGTTGCTCGTACTCTTCCTGGTACCTTCCAGGGTGAAGAACGCCGGCGTATTACGCAAGAGAGAGCCTTTCATAATCGCTCTGGCTCACCAAACTCATTTCGACGGGCCCCTGATATTCTACTCTACATGGCGTTACATAAGATTTGTCGGGACTGCAATTTATGTTGAGAGACTGAAGTTGCTGCTTGGCTTTGGTACTATACCCGTTCGGCGATACGCTGTCGATACGACTGCTATAAGACAGATGCTTTCGACTGTGAAGGCGGGTCTTCCCCTTGGAATTGCACCCGAGGCGGCGAGGTCATGGGACGGCAAAGCTCTGCACGTCAAGAATGAGATATGGAAGCTCTTCAGGATGCTGAAAATCCCCATAGTTCCTGTCAAGTTTCACGGCATTCAGCGACTCTGGCCAAGATGGGCTAACATTTTCTCGCCAGGCTTCGCTACCGTTGAATTTGGAGAGGCGATAGATGCATACGATCCAGAGTTAGAGAAGAAGGTAATGGCTTTCCTCTCGAAACGCGACGCCACTTTCGAAATGCCCTACAGGAGCTACAGGCACATAGAGAGACTTCTATGGAGATGTCCTGAATGCGGTAGTGTCAGTTCGATAAAGGGTTTCCATAGCGGATTCTCCTGTTCCTCTTGCGGTAAGAGCTGGAAGAGGCCGTCAGTCAATGAAGTAATCGATCTTCATGAAAGAATCAAACCAGGAAGCATGGGCCTGTCCTTCCCCATTAAGGACAGAGTAGTGTTTGAAGGAAGGGAAGTCGTCGGAATAATAATGGAAGACAGTATGAGGATTGGGACGCTGTTAGTTCCTTATAGCAGCATAAGGAACTCCAGTATTGAGAAGAACATCGAGCCAGTTTTTGGGACCACTGGAGAAATGATCAGTTTCAAGAGTCTGAATAGCGCTCTAATGTGGCAGGAGATTGTCGATTTCCAAATCAAGTTCCGCATCAAGCGAAGCGATTATCACACGGAACTCTGGGGCTGAGCCGATTTTCCTCACGGGCAGAATACTGTACCCGCTTCGATGAATGTTATTCTGGAGGGCTTCGCAATTCTTATGCCCGCGCGCCAATAGAATATTCACGTCTGAGGTTTTGCAATTGTGAACGGTATAATAATACTGCACAGACAGCCCATACACTGGCAGACATCCAGATTCCTTCACAACGCGAACCAATGTCTGTGACTCTGGGAGGTGTTGTAATGGGTATGATAAGGGTTTCGCTTCTATTGACTTTCT